>ERZ1740059.325-NODE-325-length-26392-cov-5.515245_pt1 | contig 26392 bp, 22 predicted proteins | sample MGYA00581744_ERZ1740059 | MGnify/ENA primary metagenome ERZ1740059 (study PRJEB43018, sample SAMN04849738) | marine metagenome | isolation source: floating plastic debris | place: Pacific Ocean | collected 2008-08-28 | study: EMG produced TPA metagenomics assembly... | reverse complement strand
AATTGTCGCCATTCTTGCCGACAACAACCGGGAAGACATCAGACGGAATCTCGGAATAGACCTCATAGGGCTGGCTACGCCGCAAATCCCAGGCGAGGCCGGAGCCGCGCACCATCGGGCCTGAGAAGCCGTACTGCATAATCGATTTTTCATCGACGACGCCAATATCGACATTGCGCTGCTTGAAGATGCGGTTCTCGGTGATCAGGCTTTCCAGTGTTTCCATGATGCCCGGAAATTCCTCACACCAGACCATGATATCATCGATCAGATTCTGCGGCAGGTCCTGGTGGACCCCGCCAGGCCGGAAATAGGCGGCGTGCAATCTCGCGCCACATGCCCGCTCGTAGAAGCCCATCAGCTTTTCGCGCTCTTCAAACGCCCATGTGATCGGGGTCAGCGCGCCGACATCCAGAATGAACGTTCCGATATTCAGCAAATGCTCCAGAATACGGCCCATTTCGCAATAAAGCACGCGAATGAAGCTGCCCCGGCGCGGGACTTCCAGCCCGATCAGTCTCTCAATCGCCAGACACCAGGCGTGTTCCTGGTTCATTGGTGCAGAATAATGCAGTCGATCAAAGTAAGGCAGGCCCTGCAAATAAGTCTTGTATTCCAGCAGTTTCTCGGTGCCGCGATGCAAAAGACCGATGTGGCAATCGATCCGATCTACCAGCTCACCATCCAGATCCATGACCATACGCAACACACCATGCGCAGCCGGATGCTGCGGCCCAAAATTGAGCGTGAAGGTGCGGTCTTCCTCAGGTACCGATTTTATATCGTCAGCCATCAAGCGCCCTCCTCTTCGATGGTCGCTTTCTCATCGCCCGGGATTTCGGACGTCATGCCCTCCCATGGTGAGAGGAAATCGAAATTGCGATATTCCTGAGTCAACTCGACGGGCTCGTGCACGATCCGTTTCTCAAGATCGTCATAGCGCACTTCTGTAAAACCGGTCAGCGGGAAGTCCTTGCGGAGCGGATGCCCCTCGAAGCCATAATCGGTGAGGATGCGGCGCATGTCCGGGTGATTTGAAAAAACGATCCCATACATATCAAAGGCTTCACGCTCGAACCAATCGGCACCACGATGCAGGTCGACAATGCTCGGCACCGGCGTGTCTTCATCCGTCGAAATCTTGACGCGGATACGCTGGTTCAACCGCATGGATAGCAAGTGATAGACGACTTCGAAACGCTGGCTGCGCTCGGGATAGTCGACGCCGCATACGTCAATCATCATCTCGAACTTGCACATCTGATCTCGCTTTAGGAAGTCCAGCAAAGGCACAATCTGGTCGCGCTCGGCATAGACATTGAGCTCACCGACCGTGATATCAAATTTCCGCACCGCATCCGGCATTTGACTCGCAATATGGTCGCCAAGCTCATTCAGGGCTTCGACTTGTTCTGAAATGTAAAAACCTTTTAGCGGTCGATCGAGCCTTCTCGGCGGATCTTTTTCTGAAGTTGGAGCAAGCCATAGACGAGCGCTTCTGCAGTCGGAGGACAGCCTGGAATATAAATATCTACGGGCACGATACGATCGCAACCGCGGACGACACTGTAACTATAATGGTAATAGCCGCCACCATTGGCGCACGACCCCATGGAGATCACGTAGCGGGGCTCTGGCATCTGGTCATAGACCTTCCGCAACGCCGGAGCCATCTTGTTTGTGAGTGTACCGGCGACGATCATCACGTCTGACTGGCGCGGCGACCCTCGCGGTGCCATGCCGAACCGTTCCAGATCATAACGTGGATTGCCCGCCTGCATCATTTCAATTGCGCAGCAAGCTAGACCGAAAGTCATCCACATCAGCGAGCCTGTGCGAGCCCAAGTGATGAGATCGTCTGCCTTTGCGGTGAAAAAGCCCTTGTCGGCCAGATGATCTGACAAACCCGCATAAAACGGATCGTCGCCGCGCACATCAAACCCGCCTTCAATCCCGGCGCGGTTGCTGCTCAACGCATACGGTTTGTATTCCCCTGACATTGCGCCCGCTCCTAATGCCATTCGAGGGCGCCGCGGCGCCACTCATAAATGAACCCGATGGTCAGAACGCCGAGGAAAATCACCATTGACCAGAACCCGAACACGCCAATTGCGCCCAAGCTGACCGCCCATGGAAACAGGAACGCGACTTCCAGATCGAAGATGATGAACAGGATCGCCACCAGGTAGAAGCGAACATCAAATTTCATCCGCGCATCATCAAACGCGTTGAAACCGCACTCATAGGCCGAGTTTTTCTCCGGATCCGGACTACTTGGCGCCAGAATCGCGTTGCCGACTATGAAAAGAAGCGACACGGCCAGGCCGATTCCGAGGAAAAGGATGACCGGCATATAATCGAGCGCTAATCGTTCGACTTCGGACATTTTCAACACCTCTCCTCAAACGTACCACACGAAATCTTTGCGCTCCGATAAGACGCTTTTCTGCCTAGGGCAATACGAAGACGCTGCTTAATCCTATCCTTTTTCACGGGCTTTTCTCCCCCCTTTTTGTGCGACCCGGCGTCACGGCAGTGAGAACGATTTGCAACAAGGACGGGAACGTCAATTTTTCGCTCATAGCGACACCAGAACGAGGTCCGCTTAAACCCACCCGCACCTTAAAGTTTGAGACATCACGACAACAAGCCGACGTCGACAAGCGTTCCATTGATTCATAGATTCATCCCAGACCTAATTAGTCGTTTTCACGCCTGATGAAATCGACGGACGCGTGAGGGGACATCATGAAACCGCTTGAATTTTCCCAACCAACCGAAAGCATTCCGGTCTTCTCCAGCTATCAGGCGGGGTCTGTCGACGCGTGGATCGATACCTGTGCTACGATTTTCGGTATTGCGCCATTGAATAAGGATGACGCGCGAAAAGACTATAATTCCGCGTCCTGGTTCATGGACCCGATAACGATCAGCAACTCACACTATTACAGCATGACGGCGGAGCGGCGCAACTGGCACATCAACGAAGCCGGCGCGCAAATCCATGTCCATCGTTACGCCTATGGCTGTGCCTCGGTCGAAAGCGCTGGATTACCGGTAGAATGCGCAACCGGCGCCATAACCCTGCTTGACTATTGCCGCCCTTTTACATCCCTCCATACCGATAATGAGTGTCACAGCTTTTTCGTTCCCCATGACGCCATCAATTATCGACCTTCTGACGCCCCACATGCGCTGGCCTATTCGGCACACTCGCAAATTGGACAATTGATTGGCCGTGAAATGGATAATCTGCTCGCACAGTTGAAAGGCGGAGCCACGATGATCGCTCCTGCCGACGTGCGGCGTTTCCTCGGCTGTATCGAAGTCGCCATGTCGCCCGAAACGGCGTCCAAGTCCGCCACCGCCCAATTCCGAGAAAGCCTGAAACGCGCAATCCAGCTCTTCATCGAGCAACGCTTGGATTCGCCAAATCTCTCGGCCACGCTGATCTTGCAGAACTTCGCTGTATCGCGCGCCTCGCTCTATCGCCTGTTCGACGTCGAAGGAGGCGTCCGAAATTACATCAATCATCGTCGCCTTGTTGGCGCCGTGACCGAACTCGCTGGGACGCCGCGCACGCGCGGACAAATCCATCGTGTGTCAGAGCGTTGGGGCTTTTCCTCCGATGCCAGCTTCAATCGCATGGTCAAACGCGAATATGGCGTCACGCCCGGAGCGTTGTTTCAAATGCCAGTTCAGTTTGCGGAAACGTTCACGCCGAGTTCGGGCGTCCAGGCTTTGATGCTGGACAAGGCCAGGACTCGCGACCTGGCATTGGTCTGAACCCTTTATCACCGAGAAATGGTGCGGATGAGAGGACTCGAACCTCCACGCCTTGCGACACCAGAACCTAAATCTGGCACGTCTACCAATTCCGTCACATCCGCATCCGTAGAGAGGCGCATTTAGCGGTCCATTTCAGACGCCTCAACCCCTGAATTTCCAATTCTGTGAAAAAGGTTACGCCCTGAATCAAACCCGAGATCAGAAATTCAGCGATGTGGTTCACTCGGATCCGGCGTTCATCTGCCCCTGTCCGTAGGTTTCAGAAACGCGCAGACGATCCATAACCCCGTCACAAATCTCACGGTTTTGTTCAATCCGCGCGGATTTGGTCGTCGTGGTAACGAGCACGTCGCACTGCGCCGATACGAACGCATAGTCTAAAGCAGCGTCAGCGGATATCGACTCTGGCACGGATTGCCGTCCGCGCACGATGGCCCTTGTCGCGCGCCATAATTGGCTGCGATTCCTTGGAATTCCATCACTTGTTGGGACATGCCTGAAGCCCTCGATCCCGAAAAAGGCGACATTGGATGGAAAGGGGGAGAGCGCAGACGCCGCCTCATAGACGGGCGCCATAACGGCCGAGAAGGGCGCAGTCTCGTCCATCGCGGACGCGGCTTGATTGCGAGACGCAATCCCGACGGCCGCAACCTTACCGGCACGGATCAAACCGCTCAGCGCATCCTTCAACGGCTGATCAATTTGATGCCGACCCGGACCGTGCAGCCAGAGAAGATCAATACGGTCCCGCTTCAAACGCCTTAATGACGCTTCGACGCTTGCTATGATACTTTGAGGAGAGAAGTTCGAAACACGCTGAAGGCATCCCTTGGCGGTCAATCCCGCTTTGGTCATCACAAAAACGGACGGATCATTGCCAACCGCGCGACCGAGGCGACGTTCGCCAAGACCAGCGCCATAGGAGGGTGCGGTATCGAAAATCGTGATCCCTTGATCCCTTGCGGTGCCAATCAAACGATCTGTTTCATGCGGTGCGAATAGGTGGGTTGCGAGCGGTCCGCTAACACCAAAACCCAATGGCCGTCGTCCCTGCAGGCGCATGAACAATTGCCTTACGCTCGCCTCCACCATTCGTTCACCTCGTGACATTTTGCCGTGTCACTTTCGAACCATAAGAAACCAGCCTCGTAATTCTCCGAGTGTCTCTATGCGCATCGAAATTTGCGGATGCAGCAATCACCGACGGGTTCCCGCATGAATGAAATCAATGCCCCGATCCGGCGGTGGCGGACGAAAAAAGTCGCGGTGGACGGATCGCGGTCGAATGGAGGCGTAATTCTCTGCAAAAGGTCATACACGCGGCGTGGACAGAAGCCTCACCCTGCCCTATAGAGCGCCGTTTCGGACACCAAAACGCCCAAGAGGGGCGCGGGTTTCAGCTCCTAAAAAAGCCCAACCCGACCCGCAATAAGGAATGACCATTATGGAAAGCGTCGAGACCATCGAAGGTTTGAGCCGCACGTATAAGGTAAGCGTCCCCAAAGCTGACCTGCAAAAGCGGTTCGATGAGCGGAATGAAGAAATTCGCCCACAACTGAACCTAAACGGCTTCCGCCCCGGCAAAGTTCCGGCATCACATGTGCGGAAAATGTTCGGCAAGGACATTATGGGCGAAGTGGTCCAGGCCCTGGTTCAGGAAACCAGTCAGAAAGCCATTGAAGACGCTGATGTCCGCCCTGCCGGTCAGCCGGAAATGAAGATGGAAAGCGACATGGAAAAGGTCCTCGATGGCGAAGAGGACCTCGCTTATGAAATGAATGTCGATGTGATGCCGGACTTTGAGCCGGTTGACATCGAGAAGCTGGCCATCACCAAACCCGTCGCCGAAATCAATGATGATGAAGTCGATGCAAGGCTCAATCAAATTGCCGAAGCCAATCCGAAATTCGACAAGCGCGCGAAAACCGCCAAGGCGCGTCAGGATGATGCTGTCGTAATCGATTTCCTCGGCAAACTGGATGGCGAACCCTTTGAGGGCGGCGCTGCCGAAGAACACACGCTGGTCCTCGGCTCGAACTCGTTCATTCCTGGCTTTGAAGATCAACTGATCGGCGTCAAGGCTGGCGACGAGAAAGAAGTAAACGTTACCTTCCCAGAAAATTATCAGGCCGAAAACCTGGCCGGGAAAGAAGCCGTATTCGAGGTCAAAGTGCACGAAGTCCGCGCCCCAAAGACGCCGGACATTGACGAAGACTTCGCCAAGGGCCTCGGTCTGGAAGACCTCGACAAGTTAAAAGAACTCGTCACTGAGCAGATCAAGAATGAATTTGGCGGCGCTTCTCGCGCAAAAGCAAAGCGCAACCTGCTGGATCAGCTGGACGACAAGCATGATTTTGACCTGCCACCAAAAATGGTTGAGCAGGAATTCAATCAAATCTGGCAACAGCTCCAGGCCGAAATGGATGCAGGACGCACCGCGGAAGAGGACAAGGACAAGTCCGAGGACGATCTGAAAGCCGAATATCACACGATCGCGGAGCGACGCGTCCGCCTGGGACTGGTGCTCGCTGAGATCGGCCGACTGGCTGATATCCAGATTTCAGAACAGGAAGTCCAACAGGCGCTGATCAATGAAGCCCGCAACTTCCCGGGTCAGGAACGCCAGGTCATCGAATTTTTCCAGAAAGATCCGAACGCAATGGCGCAGCTGCGCGCGCCGATCTACGAAGACAAGGTGGTCGACCACATTCTCGACACGGCCGAAGTGAAAGAAGAGACGGTCTCTAAAGATGACCTTCTGAAGGAAGACGAAGACTAGCGTTCACACCTCAACCTGTTCCAGGAGCCCGCGCGAAGAGCGCGGGCTTTTTTATTGAACGACTGACAGCATGCCCAAGTTCGCCAGGATGAAAATCAAGACGCTGAGCGCGAAGCAGCTGGCGACGATCACATGGTTCGGCTTATAGCCCTCCCGCAGCCAACCGAGGAGTGTGGTAATTCCTGTCGCAACAATGCCAAGAATGACCCCTCCAGCCGCAAGATAGGCGACCGTCATCGCACTGGCCAAGCTCGGATCCATTTGGTTACGGATAATTCCAACCAGCGCCGGCGTCAGAAAAGCAAGCGCAAGAATGATTGTTGGAATGGCGTTTTTCATGACACGTCCCGATCTTGATTCCGCCCCTCTATTCCATTGGGAGGTGGCAAAATCTGGACGAGAATACTGAGCCTGTGCCACAAATACAAATGGAGCCGGGGTCACCCAGCTCCATCGTATCAACTCAAGGTGGCGCTAAAGCCTTGGCGGAGCGTATTTGGTAAGATTGATCCCATCCACCGCAGCGGTGTACTCATCAATTGTCGGCGTCCGGCCCAGAATGGTCGAAAGGACAACGACCGGGGTGGAGGCCAGCAATGACTCGCCCTTCTTCTCGTTACTGTCAGCCACCACGCGGCCCTGGAACAGACGCGTGGATGTTGCCATCACCGTATCGCCATTCTCGGCCTTTTCTTGATTGCCCATACAGAGATTACAGCCTGGGCGCTCGAGATACATGATGTTCTCATAAGCCGTCCGCGCGGTGTTCTTCGGCGCATCATCGTCAAATTCAAAGCCGGAATATTTCTGTAGGACTTCCCAGTCACCCTCTTCCTTCAGCTCATCGACAATGTTGTAGGTCGGCGGCGCCACCACGAGCGGCGCCTTGAACTCAACGGTACCGTTCTGGGCTTCGATATTTTTCAGCATTTGCGAAATGATTTTCATATCGCCCTTATGCACCATACAGGAGCCAACAAAGCCGAGATCCACATCCTTGGTGCCTTCATAATATGAAATCGGACGGATCGTATCGTGCGTGTATCGTCTGGATGGATCATCGTTGTTTACGTCGGGGTCGGCAATCATCGGCTCATTGATTTTGTCGAGATCGACTGTGAACTCCGCGGCATATTCCGCATTCGCGTCCGGCACGAGTGGGGGACGCTCGCCAGAGCGAATGTCCGCAATGCGCTTATCGGCCTTGGCGATCAGCCCTTTGAGCACGCCCTTTTCATTGTCCATGCCCTTATCGATCATGATCCCGATCCGGCTCTTGGCGATTTCGAGGGACTGGATAAGAGTCTCCGGCTCGGAAATGCAGATCGATGCCTTAGCCTTCATCTCTGCGGTCCAGTCGGTGAAGGTGAATGCCTGGTCGGCCAGAAGCGTACCGATATGCACTTCGATGATCTTGCCCTGGAAGACATTTTCACCATCAAACTCGTCAAGCATCTGTGCTTGTGTGGCGTGGACGACGTCGCGAAAATCCATGTGGTCATGCAACGTGCCCTTGAAGCTCACCTTCACGGATTGCGGGATGGGCATGGTCGCCTCACCCGTTGCCAGCGCCAGAGCGACAGTGCCGGAGTCGGCCCCGAAGGCGACACCTTTTGACATGCGCGTATGCGAGTCGCCGCCAATGATGACGTCCCAATCATCGACCGTGATATCGTTAAGCACTTTGTGGATCACATCCGTCATCGGGTGATATTCGTCCTTCGGATCGCGCCCTGTGATGAGACCAAACCGGTTCATGAAGCTCATCAGCTTCGGCGTGTTGCGCTGTGCCTTGATGTCCCACACTGAGGCGGTATGGCAGCCGGACTGATAGGACCCATCAACCGTTGGCGAAATAACGGTCGCCGCCATCATTTCCAGCTCTTGTGACGTCATAAGTCCAGTCGTGTCCTGAGACCCGACAATATTGACCTTGACCCGAACATCCGATCCGGCATGTAGCGTTTTGCCGGGCGCAACGCCAACCGCATTTCGGTTGAAGATTTTCTCGACCGCGGTCAGGCCTTTGCCCTCATGCGAAATCTCTTTCGATGTGGCATAGACGTTCGGCGCGTCCACACCAAGAATGGCGGCAGCCGTGGTCTGAAGCTTCTTACCGAACACGACGGCGTAAGATCCGCCAGCTTTCATGAATTCTACTTTTTGTGGCGTCAGCGCATTCGAGATGTCGACCAGTTCTTCCGACCCATCTTCATTATACAGCTTTTTGGTCTTGGTATTAATGGTGAGCACCGTGCCGGTGTCCACCGGGTAAAGCTGTTCCAGAATCGGCTCACCATCTTCATCAATGGCTGGTGCGCCATTGTGATTGAGTTTACGTGCCCAATTTTGCAGGTCGACACCAATGCCGCCGGTCACACCCACCGTTGTGTAGAAAATAGGCGAAATACCATTCGTGCCGCCAACAACGGGCGCGATATTGATGAATGGGACATACGGACTGGCCTGAATGCCGGTCCATAGGGCGACATTATTGACGCCTGACATGCGCGACGAACCCACACCCATAGTACCTTTTTCGGCGACCAGCATGACGCGCTTGTCTGGGTGCTGGGCTTGCAGTGCCCTCAAAGCATTCTGCTTGTCCTGATCATGTTCGAACAGACATTTGCCGTGCAGCTCACGGTCCGAGCGTGAGTGCGCGTCCTTGCCTGGCGACAGCAAGTCCGTCGAAACATCACCGATCGCGACGACGAAGGTGACGACTTTGATCTCTTCTTCGACTTCCGGCAGATCCGTGAAGAATTCGGCATTCGCGTAGCTTTGCAGGATGCCTGTGGCGATAACATTGCCCGCTTTGTGGGCATCTTCCAGGCGATCCGTGTCGGCCTCGTACAGAAATACTTGCGTTTTCAGAACATCAGCGGCCTGCTTCGCTATATCCGCCTCTCCGCCCAGCGCCAGATCAAGCAGCGCCTCAACCGAGGGCCCGCCTTTCATGTGTGAGAGCAGCTCGAACGCGTAATCGGGAGTGATTTCAGCAACGGTTTCCTGACCGAGGATGATGTCCTTAAGGAATTTTGCCTTCACCCCGGCCGCGCTCGTGGTTCCGGGCAGCGTGTTATAAATGAAAAAATTGAGCGAGTCGCTGCGATGCGCGTGTCCGGTATCCTTGATTTGCGCGATCAGTTCCGCCACCAGCGGTGCATCCTCAATCGGTTTCGGGTGCAGACCATCTTTTTTGCGCGCTTCAATCTGTTCGAGGTAATCGGTGTACAGGCTCATTTTAATGCGTCTTCCTCTAATTTCGGTCCTTGTCCGAGCGGCGGCGATCTATTTGTCGCGCCTGGCATCGGGAGTCTCAGCGTCCATGTATTTAAGCTGCTGCGCGGTGGCAAGCTCTGGAGCGCGGTTTAGTGACGGAATTGAAATACAATTCTAGCGCAAAAAAAGCCCCGGCACGATGGCCGGGGCAAAAAAACGGTGTCACGGCTCGCCGAGGACACCTGCGGAAAGATCGATCCCTCCGCCTCTGTCAGCAAGGTCCGGCGGGATCGGGATGGGCGCGATCACGAACGGAGACTTGCCGTCAACTTTGATTTCCTGGACGACGGGGCGTCCTGAAATCGTGGTCTTGAGTGTATAAGTGCCAGGGTCGACGCTTTCGAACCCGTATTGGCCAAACGATGCCGAATGAATAGTCAGCGTTTCGCCGCCCTCTTTCGGGCTCAAGCTGACCCATTGGCCTTCGAGGCGCTTTTCACCTCGATCGGCCTGGCCATTGGCATTGTCGTCGATGAAGATTGCCCCACGCACCTGCCCGGACAGGATCAACGGAATATCCACATCAGAGCGTCGACCGCTGCCAATCGTGACCCGCGGCTGGGCATTTTCTGGCACCAGATATCCCAATGGCAGGCTCTGCCGACTGACCGTTACCGCATACAGGCCCTGCCGCACATTCTGGATGGTGAAATAGCCATTGTTTCCGGTATTCAGACCGATCCTGGTACCGGCCAGCAAAACGCGTACGCCCGGAATGCCGGGTTCATCCTCTTGTCTCACTCCGTCGCGATTGCGGTCCAGAAAGACGCGTCCATTCAGAACTCCGCGCCCGTCATCCGGCAGTCGGCTGGCGCGTGGCGGGTTGAAGCGCGTGGTCCCGCGCAGACCAACAGACAGGTCCGAACGGCCGCCAAAATCATCCGTATAGATGGCCGTCAGCACCGCATTCTTGGCGACGCGATAACGCGCCTCCAGCGCACCCAGGAATCGCGTGCTGGCAGCATTTTCATCACTGGCGGTAAAGTCTGAAAAGGCCGAGAAACGTGCCTGAAGGTCAAACTTTGATCCAAAGACAGAGCCGGAATGTGCCACCGCCGATGCGCCCAGATTGATCCGTGTCTTGTCGCCATCCCAGTTCAAATTGAGATTGGGCGCGGCTTGTAGCGTAACGCCTTTTTCAAAACTCCGTCGGAACGGATTCACCTGGGCAGTGGCCACGAATTGCCGCACTGTTTCCTGCGAGTCCGAGACCGTGTGATTGTAAGATGCGGTCAAGGTACCAAGCTCGAATCTTTGAAAACCGCGGATGCGAGCAGATGTACTGGACATGTCGCGACCGGCGCCGGACTCTTCGGTTTGCTGAATAATGGCAGAAACGGTCGGACCGGCTTCGCCGATCTGCGTATTTACAGCCGTGCTGTAGCTGATCGTAGTCTGGTCAGCGTCGCCGCCTTGATGTCGCACCGTGGCGCGAGCACTGACGCCGAACCGGTTCAAAGCACCGATCGGTTGATCCGACCGCCAATTGGCCGCTGCAGATAGATTGGTCCGCGCCCCGTTCCTTTGATCGAACACGCCGGCAAAACTCGGACGGTCCGCGCCGGCGGCAAATTTAGCGCCCTCATAGCTGGCATAGCCGGACACACCGGTTTGTGGGTTGCTCGCATAGCTTACGGAGCCACGTGCACGTAAATCCGCACCGCTTACCTCACCAGAGAAAGCGCCAAGATCGGCAGCCACGAAGGCCGATTGCAAGCCTTCCTCGCGATGGTCGAAGTGAAAGGCCCGCTGTCCGTTCGCGACGATCGAGGTGTTCGCACCATCTTCAGAAATGGCTGCCGCGAGCCCGACATCCTGAAGCTGGTCTTCATCAATGATTCGAGCTCCGGCCGCGAAACCGCCAAAAGCCGGTACAGCGACCGTATCACTATCAATCACGGACCCGGTCAGCGGTACGCCTGCCGCGATGGCGAGAATGTCCCCGTTCTGTCTCTGCTTGCGCCATGCGGCGCCGCGAATACGGTTAGCGCCGACGCCAGATAATTCCCGATAATTGGCGCCATAATCCCCAAGCGTCGCCTGCCAGCCATCCATGGATATCACGTCCAGCGAGGCCCATCCCGGCTGAGTCGAGGCAAAGTTCTCGATCCCGCCCGCGCTCTCCAGCTGACCCCGGAAATTATACTTGCCAACATAGCCACGCGTTTCGGTCCGCAGCGGTCCGCGATCGCTTACTTCATAGGTCAGAGTTTCGATCGTAAGCGGGGTGTCTCTGGCCTCATCGGCCAGATCCGCACCCGGCAAAACAGTGCTGTTCAGTCGCGAGTCCAGCGTGACTTCGACCCGGTTGGTCATGGGGACGAGTTTTACATGTGTGCCGGTCAGGCGCTCAACCGCGCCAAACGGCAAGACAAGGTCATCCCGCTCAGCCAGTTCCATGTCTGGCGCGACGCCGCGCGGAGTCGTGTTCACGGAGACAAGTCCCGTCGCCAATTCGAGATTGATCGTCGCCTGATCCTGCTGCCGACGAACTGTGACGGTGCCGTTCGCGACCGTCAGCTCATGACCCAGTTCTTCGACGATCGGCCGCAATGGGACCAACAAGACCGGTCCGATGGTGCGCGCTTCGTTTCCAAACGTATCGACCGGGACACCGTTGACCCAAAGCTCCAATCCGAATTTCGGCTTTAGCTGACGGTCCAGCGTCAGCACAATTCGCCCCTGCGCGTCTTCGGAGGCGTGCGTTCCAGTCATGATCGTGACAGCATTCAACCCAATCCATGGGTCAGCCGTATCGCGGGGTTCGAAATCTGGAAGTTTGCCCAGAACTGTTTTGTTAGAACGGACTTTGCCGTCTGTCATGTTGATTGACATCAGGCTGCCGTCTTGGCGACGATGATATCCGAGCAAGGTGTCATGCAGCTCGACCCGGCTTTGCAAAGGATCCGCAATATCGGTGAGATTGTAGCGAACAGCACCGTTTTCGGGTGTGAGAGATCGCACAGAGGTCAGCTGACTTTCGATCACCATGTCGACAAATTCGACGCCGTTCGCCTTCTCCGGCGCGACTTCCAGAAGCACGGGTTCAGCCGTTTCGACAAGTTCCGTTGGGGGTGGCGGCGCAACCGTTTGCGCTTCGCCTACCGCAACGATGCCGAACACTGCGATCCATGTCGCAAAGATGAGGTCCCGAAGATAACGCATTTTGGCCCGCCGGGCCGCCCAATCAGTCGCTGCAGACCGTCTGGGTTGCGATCAGTTCGGCGCAAATGCCACCAGCGCGACACTCGCGATTGATTTGAGCGTCAAATTGCTGAACACCGCCCCGTCCATTTGACAGAACGGTGATACTCGGAGCTGCATCGCGCGTTTCCAGCTCAAACCGCTGATCCAGCGTCGCCAGACCGCGACCAATCGAGACCAGCTCAACGGTGTGGGAAGTCCACACCGAACCAGATTGCGTCGCGGGTTCGAGGGATTTCAGACATGGTCCAGTCATCCAGACCCGCCCGGTATCCTCATCCAGCAAAAAGCCGCTTTTATTGTCAGAAAGCCCGATCCAAACATCGGAGTCTTGCGAGCTGGCATACGCCATACCCGTTTGAGCCACCGCCAAAGCGGTCAGCCCAGTCATCGCCCATCTCATTTTTAACCACCATCGGTATTTTTTGTTATGGGTGAAGCCTAGCCAATTATGGTTAATATCCCCCTTAGGACGCTGCGTTCACGAACGGTTCGCCAGCCAAGCCGGAATGCGGCATGAGGCAAGATTACCAGTTGCACCACTGGAAATTTCTGGCATTGTTACGTTGGAGACAAGCACTAAAGGACCGATTTTTAATGACTTTTTTAAAAGCAAGCATGGCTGCGCTGAGCGCTGGCCTTGTTTTGGCTGCCTGCGGTGGAAGCACACCAGATTCGTCTGAAAATACTACAAATAATCAAGACACTACAGACGCATCTTCAGCAGCCCCAGCCCCAGCCCCAGCACCTACGCCCGCACCGGTGGAGACAGAAGCGTCTGAAGCGTTCGCGGCGTTGCCGGAACCATACAAAAGCGCGGATTACAATCGCGGTCGCCGCACGTTCAAGCTTTGCCAATCTTGCCACACTCTGAATGAGGGTGGCCAGAACCTGGTCGGACCCAACCTCTATGGCGTGTTTGGCCGCCAAATTGGCGGCGTCGAGGGCTTTACCTATTCAAAAGCGGTTCAGGATTCTGACATTATCTGGACCCCTGAAATCCTCGCAGAATGGCTCGAAAGCCCGCGCAATTTCTTGCCTGGCAACAAGATGAGCTTCGCCGGCGTACGCAAACCTGACGATCGAACCGCCGTTATCGCCTATATCATGGCGGAAACCGGCTATTCAGGCGAGTAAGCTCGCCGCGGCGTCTAGAATGGCATCCGCATCCAGACGGTAGGCCGCATACAGGTCCTGCAAGTCGCCCGTCTGTCCGAATCGCTCGGTTCCGAGCGGGCGGACGCGCTGTCCATTGACCGCGCCGAGCCAGGACAGGGTGGACGGTGCGCCATCAATCACGGTCACAAGCCCAGCACCGGGCTTGAGCGGACGTAAAAGGCGCTGAACATGGCTGTCCGGTCCGCGTTCCCCGGTCCAGGGCGCGCGGGTTGCCGCCATCCAGTCTGTATGCAGGACATCGGGAGACGTAATAGCCAGCAATCCTGCCCCCGGAACGTCTTCCAATAGCTGCTCAAACGCTGAGAGGGCTTCCGGTGCCACTGCGCCTGTATAAGCCACCGCGATTTCGGACTCTGGCGCAGGCTCTCTCAACCAATAAGCGCCATTTAGGATATCCGATGCCAGGGCGTCGGACATATCGCGATCGATTTGCGCCATTATTCGGGTCGAAAGCCGCAAATAGGACGACCCGCCCTGCTCGCGCTCTATCGCCGCAAATGCCTCTCGCAGTATGACCCGAACTTCATCCGCATAAGCGGGCTCCCAATAGGTGAGCCCCGGCTGCCCCATGCCAATCAAGGGGGATGAAATGGACTGGTGAGCGCCCCCCTCCGGGCCAAGCGTCAGCCCTGATGGAGTTGCCACGAGAATGAAACGGGCGTCCTGATAGCAGGCATAGTTGAGCGCATCGAGGCCGCGGGCAATGAATGGGTCATAGACTGTGCCGACAGGGAAGATGCGCTGATCAAACAGATCCTTCGACAAGCCGAGCGCGCCGAGCATGAGGAACAGATTATTCTCGGCAATACCAAGTTCGATATGTTGCCCTTTTGGCGAATGCGCCCAGATTTGCGGACTGGCAATCTTTCGCTTGCGGAAAACATCCTCGCTGGCCGAGCGTGAGAAAAGGCCCTTGCGATTGACGAACCCGCCGAGATTGGTCGAGACGGTGACGTCTGGCGAGGTGGTGACTATGCGAGAAACGAAGTCGGTCTCTTCGCGCGCCAGATCATTGAGGATTTTGCCAAACGCAACCTGAGTGGAGGTTTTCCCGTGGCCCGGATCCGGCATCTCGGTCAGGGCCGGCACGCGAACAGATGGCGGCGAGCGAGACTCTTTCTCGGCGTCTCGCCAGGGCGCCGTTTCCAGGACGCTTCGCGCCTCCGCCGTGCGGGCTTTGGACAGGCCGGCAAATTTTTCCCATTCCTGGCCTTCCGGAATGTTCAGCTTGTCGCGCAACTCACCGACCTGCGTTGGGGTCATCAGGCCTGCATGGTTGTCCTTGTGACCCTGGAAGGGCAGACGTCGCCCCTTGGTCGTGTAGGCAATGATCAGTTTCGGCGTTTCAGACGCCGCCGCCGTCCCGAACGCGTCGAGCAGGGTCACCAGGCAATGCCCGCCCAGTTCGGTCATCAGATTACCCAGGGTCTCATCATCATAGGACGCGATGAGCTCGAGAGTTTTGGGCGACCGTGCCAAATCCTTCGACAAACGACGCCGCCAGGCTTCGCCGCCCTGATAGGTTAGCGCCGCATAGAGGTCATTCGGACAATCATCGATCCATTTGCGCAGCCGCGCCCCGCCCGGCTTCTTGAACGCTGCCCGTTGGCGCGCGCCATACTTCAAGGTCAGCACATCCCAGCCAGCCGTTTCAAACATATCGTCGAACCGGTCGAACATTTTTTCTGACGTGGTCGCATCGAGGCTTTGACGATTGTAATCGACAATCCACCAGCTGTTTCGAATATCGTGCTTATAGGCTTCGATCAGGGCTTCGTAGATATTGCCCTCATCCAGCTCGGCATCGCCGAGGAGCGAAATGAACCGTCCGGCCTGATCCGGCGCAATGTCGCCGCGCGCCATCCACATATCCTGAACAAGTGAGGCAAACGCGGTGATCGCAACGCCAAGTCCGACAGAGCCCGTCGAAAAATCGACCCGGATATCGTCCTTGGTGCGCGAGGGATAGGATTGCATGCCGCCAAAAGCGCGAAACTGTTCCATCTGCTCCCGCGACTGACGATCAAACAGGTATTCGACCGCGTGAAGGACCGGCGATGCATGCGGCTTCACAGCAACGCGATCCTCGGGCCTCAAGACATGAAAGTAGAGCGCCGCCATCAGCGTCGTCATAGACGCGCAGCTGGCCTGATGCCCGCCAACTTTCAGGCCATCGCGGCTGGGCCGAATATGATTGGCATTATGGATCGTCCAGCTGGCCAGCCAGAGCAAACGCTCTTCCAGCGCATCCAGGCCCTGAATAAGCTGCGCACGATCGCGCGGTCCGGTGGAAGACGTTTCAGTATCCGGCATGGTTTGCTTCTAATGCAGCAAACAGCGCAAGAACACCCTCAAAACTGTCTCGCTAGCGCAACAAAGATACTTTCTTCTTTAAACCGGCCACCATTCTCTTTTCGGTAGCCGAACGAAAAATCCGCCGGTTCGGTCCGCCAGAGCAATTCGGTCTGAAACTTGTCGGACGCGGCATTCGTGTCCCCACGCTCGAGCCAGACCTGCGTGATGGACCAGAAATTGTCAGAGGTTTGCTGACCCAAACCGAACGCATATCGTTCGCGTTGACAGCCCTCGTGAAAACGCCCGGCCATTTCGCCGAAGAGATATGTAGATCGATTGCGCCAGTCGCCAGACCAGCCAAGGCCGGCACGCACTTCTGTGCCGAGCTCATCGCACCCATTGCGCCCACCAATCGCGGCGCCTTGCAACAGGCCTGCTTCCAGAGAGGCTACGACCGGCCCTTTTCTCAAAAGAGAATAACGTACAGTCGATCGCCAGCCATTCGTATTGAAGTCCGCACCGTCTTCATACTCAACCTGTTCGAGGTTCAAAGTGACGGTCAAGCGCGATGAAAGACCATATTCGGCATAGGCATCGGACCGCCAGCCCGACAATGCCTCGACATCTTCTTTCGCCAACGAGACGCGGGAATAAAGCCCCGCGTCCTCTTGTACCCAGGGGGCCGCCGCAGCCATTGGCCACGACGCCCCCCAAGCTAGGATAAGCACCTTCCCCAACATCCTCAAATATTAATATGTATTCGAGGATATGTATACTTATCTATAGTTGAAAACGAATTTGATCCGTCCAGAACCGCTCGAGACGCGAAACTGTCTTGTTGAGCTGGCTCAAATCATCCTGACGAACGCTCGCGGTTGGCTCAAGGGCCGTGGCCTGACGATCAAACAGATCAACCACACGCTGGCGCACCTTGTGGCCACGCTCAGTCAGTTTCAGACGGACTGTCCGCTTGTCACGCTCAGAGCGAGACTGGATCAGATAGCCACCCTCTTGCAGTTTTTTAACGTTATAAGACAAGCTCGTACCCGCAAATGCGCCACGCGAACGAAGCGTTGAAGCTGGCGTTTCATCTTCGCCAATTTCATAGAGAAGCAGAGCTTGAACACCGGTCAGGTGACGCTCGCCACCGCGTTCCAGATCGTCCTTTACAACATCGTGGAGACGACGATGCGCCTGCTCCAGAAGCGAAAGAGACTTTACGAAAGATTCAGCGACGCTCACAGGCTCGCCAGCGGCCTCAGCCGCGCCATAGGACATTGTCATTACCATCACCACTCAACTTTTGTTGTAGTTTGAGTAGAGTTACAGTATCTAACCTTATATTTCGTTAAACACGTCTTGTTTTCACCTTAGTTTGGTTAACAGATTGGGCGAAAGTGTTACTTTTCGCGCCAAAACACGTATAAAAGCGCGATTTTCGCGGAAGGTTCGCTTAAAATCTTGAACGAACGGCGTTTAGCCTCCAAGAGGTGTCCCTCGGGCAGCCCAGGCCTCGGTTTCGCCATCCGCGACAGCCATCACCGCTTTCCATACGCCATCAACCCGCTGCAGCACATAAGCTGCCTGCCAATTGGCGATCTCCGTTCCGTCTTCGGTGAACATAGCATCAGACACGATCATGGAGGCCGCGTCCTTGTGAAGGTATTGGCAGCTCACAAGCCGTCGTTCGACCTGCGCGACCGATTGCGCACGGTAGAAGTCCAACAGATGGGAGGTGTTCCCGGTGAAGTGCTCGGTAGACTTAAACGCGAATGAACGCCCGGCTTGCGTCGTCACGGCCGGAAACGTCCAATGCGCGGAAATCTTCGCCGCGTCATAATCCGCGAAGGCACGGACATACGACTTGCACCAGGCTGTCAATTCAGCATCAAGACTCATGACGCCCAAAATCCCGTTTTGTTGGCATCCACGTCCCGGTTACGATGGCGCAGAGTTTTCCAGATTCTATATCCTCAAACCGGCTCTCGATAACGCCCAGGCGGCGAGAGCGATTGACGACCTCGCTGACGACCCGGATGACTTGCTCTGCCTTCATCGGACGAAAGAAACGAGTGGTGAATTCGGCTGTAGAATAGGATTCCTCCTCGGTCGCCGTCGTCCAGAAGGCAAAGCTCTGCCCGGAATCTGCAATCACATTCACCACACCGCCCTGCACGATGCTATCATAGTGGGTCAGATGCGGGCCAATCGTCCATTCCATTTCGAACCGCCCCAGGCCGACCGCGGTAAACTTCAAACCCGATAGATCCATGCCTCTGACATAGGGGGGCGCCTGAGAAATATCAGGCTCAGCATCGATCATGGTTTGAATTTGGGCGATTGGATCAACGGTTTGAGGCATCCCGGTCGCCTCCTGCCAGCAAGCTACTCAAAATTCAATTCATCGTCACCCAATGGTTCGAAATACCGCGCGACGTCTTCCTCGTTAACGCCGTCCAAGGTGTCAGGTGACCATTTGGGCGCATGATCCTTGTCGATAATCACCGCGCGAACCCCTTCGATAAAGTCATGGGACTGCACCTTGCGCCACCCAATGCGGTATTCCATCCGCATATTATCCTCAAATGTCTCGCAGGCATCCCCTTCCCTGACCTGGCGCAGGGCGACCTTCACGGTTTCCGGTGACTTGCTGGTGATGGTGCTGACTTGCTTAAGCGCCCAGTCTGAGCCGTCTGCGTTCAGGGCGGCAACGATCTCTTCCGCGGTGTCGAATCCGAAGCAGCGATCAATCGTGTCCATATTCGCCTCAAAACTCCCGGCCGGCACATTGTGTGTCGCGCGAGACAGGATCTCACCGAGCATTTCAGCGGCGCCGGCAGAGAAGTCTGCTTCCGCGATTTGCGCTTTCAGGTTGGGTACGAGTTCGGAAGGCAGAAAATGCGTCGCCACGCCCGCAGCCACAACATCCGTCCCCTTCAACCGTGCACCTGTGAGCGCCAGCCATGTGCCAAGTTCGCCGCGCAATCGCGGCAAGAACCAGCCTCCGCCAACATCCGGAAACAGGCCAATGCCCGTTTCCGGCATGGCGAACAGCGTCCGTTCGGTCGCAACACGATAGGTGCCGTGGACAGAAAGGCCAACGCCGCCGCCCATTGTGACTCCATCCATCAGCGCAAGGTAAGGCTTGGGGAAAGCCTCGATGGTGGCGTTCATGCGATATTCTTCTTCAAAGAAGGCGCGCGCCTTGCGTCCATCACTCATGCCGCTCTCGCGCAACATCGCAATATCGCCACCGGCGCAGAACCCGCGCGTGCCTTCGGCATGGTCGATGACGACAATCTCGACATTCGGATCCTGGGCCCACACGCGGAGGGCGGCGAGAATGGTCTCACACATGTCGAGATTAAGCGCGTGCAGCGCATTGGGACGGTTTAGCGTGATATAGCCTACGCCGCCGTCAACTTTGGTCAGGACTGAATCGGTCATGGCACCGCGTTAGCGCGGGCTGGCGATACGGTCCAGTGCTGGCTAGTGCCCGCCCCCGAAGATCCCGGTGCGGACATTATAGTCGACGGCCAGCTCATAATCCGGGTCATCCGCGCTATCAATCAGCAATTGCCCGGCTTTGGTCAGAAGACGGTGGCAGTCTTTTGACAAGTGGCGGAGCTTCAGCGTCTTGCCCTTAGCTTCATACTTCGCGGCCAGATCCTCAATCGCCTGCAAGGCGGATTGGTCGACCACACGAGAGCGTAAGAAGTCCACGATAACAACGTCCGGATCCTCATCGGGATTAAACAGTTCCGAGAAGCCTTCGGTCGAGCCAAAGAAAAGCGGCCCCTCGATTTCATACACCGTAGCACCTGGCGTCCGGATGGAATCGCGCTGCAGAATACGAATGCGCTTGGCATTATTCCAGGCATAGGCGAGCGCACTGACAATCACACCGACAACCACAGCGACCGCGAGGTCCTGCCAGACGGTCACGGCGGTGACCAGGATGATTACGAATGCATCCGTCCACGGGATCTTCGACATGATGCGTAAGCTGTTCCAGGCAAAGGTGCCGATCACGACCATGAACATGACCCCGACCAGAGCCGCCAGCGGGATCATCTCGATCCATTGCGACCCGATCAGAATGAAGGCGAGCAGGAACAAGGCCGCCGAAAGACCAGATAGGCGTGTGCGTCCGCCGGATTTCACATTGATCATGGACTGCCCGATCATCGCACAGCCGCCCATGCCGCCGAAAAAGCCAGTGACGACATTGGCGGTGCCCTGCGCCACGCATTCCTGCGACGCGCCGCCGCGCAGATTGGTAATCTCACCGACCAGGTTGAGCGTCAGCAGGCACTCGATCAGGCCAAACGCCGCCAGGACAATCGCATAGGGCAGAATGATCTCAAGCGTTTCCAGGTTCAGCGGAACGGCCGGAACATGCAAGCTTGGCAAACCGCCTTTGATACTGGCGAGGTCCCCTACGACGGGCGTGTTGATGCCTAATCCGATCACGAGCGCAGCCACGACCGCAATCCCGGCCAGCGGCGCCGGGATGATCTTTGTCAGGCGCGGCAGACCCCAGATAATGCCCATGGTGAGCGCGATGAGTGATAGCATGATCGCCATATCCGGTGCGGCCAGCCAGTCGCCATTCGGCAAGAAGGAATGGCCATCCGGATGCGCTGTGCCGGGCACCTGGAATTGTCCCAACTGGGCGAGGAAGATCACGATGGCCAGGCCGTTGACGAAACCGAGCATGACCGGGTGCGGCACAAGTCGAATGAACTTGCCGAGTTTGAAAATGCCGGCGACGACCTGCAAAATGCCCATCAGGACCACGGTCGCGAACAGATATTCGACGCCATGTTGAGCGACCAGAGCGACCATGACCACGGCCAACGCACCTGTCGCGCCGGAGATCATGCCCGGTCGGCCGCCCATCACAGCGGTGATCAGACCGACCAGGAACGCCGCATACAATCCGACCAGCGGCTCAACCCCTGCAACGAAGGCAAACGCGACCGCCTCTGGGACCAGGGCGAGCGCTTCGGTTAGCCCTGCAAGCACTTCAGTCTTGATCCGCGCCGGCGTAAACACGGCGCGCTGCGTTTGCGTCCAGCTGGTCAGGTTTATTCGATCTGCATACGCAGCGAATGTCGTCTTCGCCATGTTCGGCCTCTGATGTGTTGGAATGAACGCGGCGTCCCTAGGCCAATTCACGCCTGCGAACCAGCCCTGATTTTCAGACAATAGAGTTTTGTTGTAATTTTATGCCGAGCGGAATGGACAAGCTCCCCTGCTTGATCCAGCTTGTGGCCGGAATTCATGACAGGAGTATCAAGATGAAAACGCTATTCGACATTTCGGGGAAAACCGCCATCGTGACCGGTGGATCGAGCGGCATTGGCGCCATGATTGCTCGCGGTTTCGTCGAGAATGGCGTGAAAACTTATATCTCAGCGCGCAAGGAAGGTCCGCTGCACGAGACCGCCGAAGAATTGTCCAAAGTCGGCACTTGTATTCCGGTCCAGGCCGACCTCTCCTCAGTTGAAGGCATCGAAAAACTGGTCGCTGATGTCTCGGCGCAAGAGTCGCATATTGATATTCTGATCAATAATGCCGGTGCCAACTGGGTCGTCCCACTTGATGATTTTCCGGAGGCAGGCTGGGACAAGGTGATGAGCATCAATATCAAGTCGATCTTCTTCATGACCCAGAAAGCCCTGCCTTTGTTGCGCGCGAACGCCACCCCAGAGGATCCCGCGCGAGTCATCAATACCGCGTCCATCCACGGCTTTGATAATCCAGGCATGCCAGCTTACGCTTACTCTGCCAGTAAGTCGGGGGTTATCCATCTGACCAAACATCTCGCCACTGATCTGGCTGCGGACAATATCAATGTGAACGCTATCGCACCGGGTTTCTTTCCCAGCAATATGACCAAAGCTGCGGTTAGCAATGACGCGATGTACAATCACGCAGTGTCGCAAATTCCGCGCAAACGGGCGGGCGAACCGGAGGACGTGGCGGGCACGGCCATCTTCCTGTCTTCGCGCGCAGGCGCCTGGGTGGATGGGCATACAATCGTGCTGGATGGGGGACAGATTGCGCAATCCGCAAAGGCTTAGTCCGCGCCTAAGGTCCTGACAAATTGGTAATTTTTTCAAAATCAGGTTGCATTCCGTCTGATCACGGATAGTCCTGCCGTCGCTGCGTTATAATTTTTGTGTGAAAGACAATGTGTAATGCAGTCTCGAATTCTCTATCTTGCGCTCGGCGCAAGCCTTCTTGTTGGCCAAGGCGCACACGCGCAGGACGATCCCCAAGGTAAGTTCTATGCCGATATCGGGTATAGTCGATTAGGTCCCAACCTGCTCGAATTTGCGAAAGACACGGATCCTGAATTTGGTGGCATTGGCGGCCATATCGGCTATCGGTTCTCAGAGCAATGGAGCATCGAGGGTGAAGCGACAGTCGGTGTCGAAAATGACAAACGCTACTCTACTGAATCTAGCGAATTATTCGTGCGGAATGTACGCACGACAGCGGATCTGAACGGTCTGATCGGTGTTTACGCGAAAGGCGATCTTCCGGTTGCCAAAAAGCTGAACATTTTCGGTCGTCTTGGCGCCGTCTACGCCGATTTCGATTCCGAGGCTCAGCTCATGTTCACGGATCTGCAAACCGAGGAAACCCTGAACTTGACGCTGGATGGAACGAATAGCGAGTTCGGTGCGGCAATCGGGGTTGGCCTTACCTACGACCTGTCAGACAAGTTGTATCTTCGCAGCGATATTACGCGGATTTATATGGATGATGTGGATATGGACAGTGTCAGTCTTGCGCTCGGGGTGCGATTCTGAGAGCAAACCGATCGCGCTAAGCCTCGAGCGGACAACCTTCAATCGTAATTCGGTGCATGACCCGGCGCTGGCCATGATAGTCATTCATGGCCCAGTGCCAGGTTGAGCGATTGTCCCACATAGCGATCGAGCCGGGCTTCCACTCAAACCGATGGTGAAAGCCATGGCCGGTAAAGACGTGCGTGTAGAGCTCTGACAGAAGTTCATCGCTGTCTTTCTTCTCGACGCCAACAACTTCACGCGTGAAGGCCGGATTGACGTAGAGCGCTTTCTTGCCGCTGAGCGGATGCTTTATAACGATTGGGTGGACAGGGTCGGTGAGCATTTCAGCGACAGCTGAGTTGCCGATCCGGTTCGTGCCATCATCATGGCTGCCCGCATCCGATGTGTTGTAATAGCTGTCAGGGCCCTCGCCAAAAATATGCTTACCGGAATGTAACGCCGAGAGTCCGTCAATTCGGTCCTTCATCTCATCGCTTAGCGATTCATAGGCTTTGTACATAGAGGCAAACCTCGTATCGCCGCCCGTCTCGGGCAGTTCGCGCGCGACCAGAACAGAGCCCAAAGCAGGCTCATGATCATACGAGTGGTCCGTATGCCAACCGCCGCCAATATTATCCTTTTGATCCGGCTCCTTTGCGACCAGCGCGATCTGCGGATAGTCTGGATGCGCAGCGAAGAAGCGATTGACATTGATGTCCCCGAACCGCTCGGCAAACGCGATATGGTCGCCCTCGCTAGTATCCTGATCGCGAAAGAAGATCACGCCGTGCTCGGCAAAAGCGGCTTTCACATCGGCGAATTCCTGATCGGTCAGGTTTTTAATGTCGACGCCGGTAATCTCGGCGCCCAATCCATCTGTTGAAGTAATCTGCATCTCATTCCTCCGCGCGCCTCATCTATTGGAAGCGTCTTCGAAGGTGATGTTAGTCGCCTGACGCTGCGGACGTCAATTCTGTGCGAAACAAGGCAGAACCTGATTTTCAAAATACGGTGCCTGATCGACCCAGAACATGTAATCGACGCGCAGGAAGTCTTTCGCAAAAGCCTGCAGCATCGGAACTTGCGACTGCGTTTCCAACCCGCCTTCATTGCGGTCCTGGAAATGCGCATCTGCGCCGGTGCCGCCGATATAGTTGCCATCTTGAATAGCAATCCCGAGGGGCGCGGTATAGGTGCCCTCACGCATCAGCGCGATGGGATGGTTGAGTTGCGCGCGTCGCTAGACGAGCAGGTCAGGCGCCCCGAGCCCGACGCCAATCTCCTCCCCCAATGCGTAAATGCCGCGCAAATAGCCTTCATCTTCCCAGGGCAACCATTCGTTCGGCATGAAGTTGGCGTATTGCAACGTTGTCGAAGTCGGAAACGCCGATTTCAGCGCGCGCATATTCTCTTGTATGGCTTCGGCATAAAGCGCTGGCGCGAAAGTCGGATCTGTTTCGGGCGCGACGTCGATTGCGGTCTCCTGCAGATTGATGCCTTCTATCTCACCGTCAAACGCCTCGCCCAAAGCCGTCAGCAGGGCATGAAATCGTTCCTGAACCCTCGGATTCCAGCGTTTTGAAATCCAGCCAATGGTGGCGCCATTGGCGCGATATGGCACCAGGCCGCCATCATAAGACTCTGACAGCATATAGTCCGGAAGCGGCTTATAGCTGGCCGAGAACGTCACGTCCTGAAGTTGGATAAACAGCTTCTTCCCATGTGATTTAAGGTAATCGATATCAGACCGGATGATCGAGAAGTCATATACACCTTCGGCCGTTTCCAACTGGCGCCAGGCATACATGATCTGCGCGCCCTCGAAACGCTCATGCTCCAGGAAGGCATGCCTGCGCATCCGACCTCGGTCGCGGGTAAAATAGGCGAAGTGGGAAATCCCATCCTGCCCAATCGGACAGGCCGCATCGCTATAGTCCTTATAGACTTCTGCATATTTATCAGCCGGATTATTCCACCCCTGGGCATAGGCGCCTAATACGCAGAGCATGCTCAAGCCAATATAGATCGTATTTCGTACCGCCTGCATCTGCATCCCTCGCTCAAGTATTGAGCGAATGGGTCTGCCCATCAAATCAGGTCTTTTCGTGGCGGCGGACCGGTTAGCCTTTCAGCATATCCCGGCTGACAATCACGCGCATGATCTCATTCGTGCCTTCGAGGATCTGATGCACCCGCAAATCACGGACAATTTGCTCGACGCCATACTCTGACAGATAGCCATAACCACCATGAATTTGCAGCGCATCATTGGCGACCTTGAAGCCCGTATCGGTCACAAAGCGTTTCGCCATGGCACACCAGCGCGTAGCATCCGCCGCTTTCGCGTCCAGTTTTGACGCCGCCTCGTACAGCATCACGCGGGCGGCCTGCAGCTCGGTTTCCATATCCGCCAACTTGAATTGGATCGCCTGGAAGTCCGCGATCGGCTGGCCGAACTGTTTGCGCTCTTTGGCATAATCCAAAGCCTTATCGAGCGCGCGTTGCGCCCCGCCGAGCGAACACGCTGCTATGTTCAGCCGGCCGCCATCCAGACCCGCCATGGCGAACTTGAAGCCCTGCCCTTCGTCGCCAATCCGATGGGTCGCCGGGATACGAACATCGTCGAGCAAGACCTGTTTGGTCGGCTGCGAATTCCAGCCCATTTTCTTCTCATTGCTGCCGAAGCTCAGACCAGGCGTGCCAAGCGGAATAATGAAAGCCGAAACACCGCGCGCCCCCGCATCAGCGGTCTTCGCCATCAGGACATAGACATCGCTGGTTCCCGCACCAGATATGAATTGTTTGGACCCATTGAGCACATATTCATCGCCGTCGCGCACCGCTGTGGTCTTCATCGCAGCAGCATCAGAACCTGACCCTGGCTCGGTGAGGCAATAAGATGCAATCAACTCCATCGAAGTCAGTTTTGGCAACCAGGTCTTACGCTGTTCATCATTTCCGAACCGGTCAATCATCCAGCTCGCCATATTGTGGATGGAAATGAAGGCCGCGGTCGAGACATCGCCATAGGATAATTGTTCGAATATCAGCGCTG
>ERZ1740059.324-NODE-324-length-26400-cov-6.583261_pt1 | contig 26400 bp, 23 predicted proteins | sample MGYA00581744_ERZ1740059 | MGnify/ENA primary metagenome ERZ1740059 (study PRJEB43018, sample SAMN04849738) | marine metagenome | isolation source: floating plastic debris | place: Pacific Ocean | collected 2008-08-28 | study: EMG produced TPA metagenomics assembly... | reverse complement strand
CCCCTCCTTCGCTCCTCCCTCGGGGGCCGCCAGCCGCATCCCCGACGATGCTTCGTCGAGCTCCGGTGACCTCGACTTCGACGCACGTTCGCCGACGGTCTTCAGCACGGCGCCGCCTGCGACCGAGTCCGGGTCGGTCTCGGTAGCGCACGACCCTTCGGGCCCCTCCTCCGTGCCGCGCGGTGAGCCCACGGAGCGCTTCGGCCCGGCCACGGCGCCCCCGCCGAGCGGCGCGCCGCAGAGCGTTCCGCCCGTCAGCGCCGATTACGACGCCGCCGCGCAAAGCTATGGCGAGCAGGCCTTCCGCGAGACGGATCCCCTCGCGGTGGAGCGCCGCCTCGAAACGCCGATGACCCCGCGGCGGCGCAAGCCGAGCCAAGAGGTGACCGCGCTTCGCTACTCGGTCGGTGCCCTGGCCTTCCTCCTCCTCGGCGGAGTGCTCGGCTACCTGCTCTTCCTCTTCTTCGGCTGAGCCACGCGCCACGAGTGGCGCGCCCCGACGGCGATTGCCGCTGTGACCGGCACATTTCCGTGGCGTTGTGATCTTGCAACGGGAGAGGCCCGTCGTTATGTTTCTCACTGCGTGGACCCGGAGTGCCCGGGCCGCGACACCGACAGACCAAGACGTACGGCAGCCGTATGGCGGGGACCTCCGGGCCTCGACCACTCAGCGCGCCGTAGGGGCTCGCCCGACGAGCCGGAGGAAACGACCGACATGCGCCGACGGATGTTCCTGGGCAAGATCCACCGCTGCCGTATCACCCACGCGGACCTCGACTACGAGGGCAGCGTCACCATCGACGCCGACCTCATGGATCAGGCAGGCATCCTCGAGCACGAGGAAGTACAGATCTGGAACGTCACACGCGGCACGCGGCTGGCGACCTACGCCCTCGCCGGACCCCGCGGCTCCAAGGTGATCTGCGTCAACGGCGCGGCGGCGCACCTCATGAAGAAGGACGACATCGCCATCATCGCGACCTTCGGCGAGATGGAGGATGCAGACGCGCGAAAGCACGTGCCCAAGGTCGTGCTCTGCGACGAGAACAACGACGTGATCAGCACCGAGAAGGAGCGGCCGGGCCCCATGATGCCGCGGCACCTCCCGCTGCCCGAGGGCCACTCGCTCCGGACGCGTCCTCCCGAGCCCGCCACGCATTGAGTCCGCGTCCTGGGTCGCCGCCGGGTGCTACGCTCCGTCCCGCGCCGGAGTGGCGGAATTGGCATACGCAGGCGATTTAAAATCGCTCGGGCTCAGTCCCTTGCGGGTTCGAACCCCGCCTCCGGTACCACGCCGACCGCCCGAGGCCGGCGCCCTCAGCGGCGGTGGCCCCGCGCGTGAATCGCGCGCACCTCGTCGATGGTCGCCGCCTCCGCGGCGCTCTTGTCGGGGCGGTGCGCCTTCAGCCGCGCGAAGCGGAGCGCAAGCCCTCCCGGGTAGTGCGGGCTCTCCTGGACGTCGCTGAAGGCCACCTCGACCACGAGCTCCGGGGCCACGTGCATCACGTGGCCCTCCTGGCCGAGGGCGAGCCCGCGGAGGCGTTCGGTCTGCCACGCGAGCATCGCGTCGGTCATGCCCTTGAAGGTCTTCCCGAGCATGACGAAGCCGCCGTCCCGGGGATCGCGCGCGCCCAGGTGCAGGTTGCTCAGCCACCCGCGCCGCCGGCCGGAGCCCTCCTCGACCGCGAGCACGACGAGGTCGAGGGTGTGCGCGGGCTTCAGCTTCAGCCAGCTGAAGCCGCGGCTCCCGGCCTCGTAGCCAGCCGAGAGGCTCTTGGCCATCAGCCCTTCGTGGCCGCCGCCCGTCGCCCGGTCGTAGAAGGCGCTCGCTCGCTCGGCCTCCGAGGTGATCAGGCGCTCCACGCGATGCGCCTCCGGGAGGAACGCGTCGAGGCGCGCGATGCGTTCGGCCGCGGGCGCGTCCACGAGGCTCTCGCCGCTCTCGTAGATCACGTCGAAGTAGAGATGGCTCAGCGGTAGCTTCGCCCGCATCTCCTCGACCTTCGAGCGCCTCCCAAAGCGGCGCATGGTGGTCTGGAAGGCATGCGGGCTCCCGTCGGCGCGGAGCGCGATGGCCTCGCCGTCGAGGATGAGCTCGCGGGCGCCGAGGCCTCGCACCGCCTCCACGATCTCGGGGACGCGGTCCGTGACCTCATGGCGGCGGCGGCTGTAGACGCGCACCTCGTCGCCGGCTTTGTGCACCTGGATGCGGGCGCCGTCGAGCTTCACCTCGAAGGCCGCCTCGCCGAGCCGCTCGAGGGCCACCTCGACATCCTCCGCCGGCGTCGCGAGCATCGGCAGCACCGGCCGGAAGAGCGTCAGCTCGAAGCGCGCCAGGGCCTCGGCGCCCTGGGTGAGCGCCGCCGTCGCCACGAGGCTCACGTCACCGGCCAGCATCGCCGCGCGGCGTAGCGCGCCCCCGTCGATCCCCGTGGCCTCGGCGACGGCCTCGGTCATCACGCCGACGAGCGCGCCCTGGCGCAGCTCGCCGACGAGGAGTCCCGCCAGGAAGCGTCGCTCGTCCGGGAGCGCGCGGGAGAAGAGGGCGCCGAGCGCCTCCTCGCGGCGCTTCTTCGAGCCAGGTCCGGCGATGGCGGCGAGCTCGTCCAGGCGCCGGTGGACTTCGAGAAGGCCGAGCGTCTCTGCGGCGGGCGGCGGGCCCGGCTCGAGCTTCGAGACGAGCGCATAGCCCACGCCGATGCGTCCCTGGGGCATGAGGCCCGCGAGGTAGGCGACGGCGACGGGCGCCTCCTCGGGGCTCAGGCGGCGGAGCAGCGCGGCGAGCGTCGCCTGCTTCGCGAGCCGGGAGCGCGTCGAGGCCACCTCCGCCGAGGTGGCGACGACGTCGTGGAGGAGAAGCACGGCGGCCAGTATGCCGCGCCCTGCCCGCCCCTGGTCGCTGGGCCCGAAATTCTCCGACGGTCCCGGGACGCGGGCGGCCGGCGAAGCGTGCTAGGGGCCATTCATGACCGACGTGTGCGTGATCACCGGCGCGGCCCGCGGGCTCGGCGCCCTCATCGCCGAGCGCTTCGCCGGCCGCGGCTACGCCGTGCTTTGCACCGACATCGATGGGTCCGGCGCCGCCGCGACGGCGGAGCGTATCGGCGGCGGGGCCTGGGCGCTCGCTCAGGACGTGCGCGATCCCGAGAGCCACCGCGTGGTGGCGCGCGAGGCCACGTCCCGGGGTGCGCTTCGGGTGTGGGTCAACAACGCCGGCGTGCTCGCCGTCGGCCAGGGATGGACGCACGCGGACGACGAGCTCCGGCGCATGGTCGAGGTCAACGTGCTCGGCGTGATGTTCGGCTCCGCCGCCGCCGTGGATGCCATGGGGGCCTCGGGCGGCACGCTCGTGAACATCGGGAGCATCTCGAGCGTGGTCCCGGCACCCGGCCTCGCCGCGTATGGCGCTACCAAGCACGCCGTGCTCGGCTTCACGACGAACCTCGCGGGAGACCTCCGGCGATCGGGGCTGCCGGTTCGCGCCTGCTGCGTCTGCCCCGACGCGATGGAGACCGACATGGTGAAGAACGTCGCCCACCGGTCCGAAGCGGACCTTCTCTTCGCGGGCGGGGCGCAGATGCTCACGCCGGAGGCGACGGCGGACTTCGTCGCCGGGCTCCCCGACAAGCCTCGGCTCGTGTCCGTGCTCCCGCGCCATCGCGTGCCCCTCGTCAACGCGCTACGCCCCTTTCCGGGCCTCGCGATCCGGGCGCTTGCCGCCTTCGAGGTGATCGGGAAGCGCGCGCGGAAGGCGCGCGGCTATTGAGGGGGCTGGCCAACCCCAGGACCGGGAGAGTCAGGGCATCCCATGACGACGCGCTACGACGGAATCGGTGAGGGCTACGCCACGCGCCGCCGGAGCGACCCGGAGCTCGAGGCGTGCCTCCACGCGGCGCTCGGCGATGCCCGTAGCGTGGTCAACGTAGGCGCGGGAACGGGGTCCTATGAGCCCCACGACCGGCGCGTGATCGCGGTCGAGCCCAGCCGGGTGATGGCCGCGCAGCGCCCTCCCGGCAATCCCGCCGTGCGGGGGAAGGCCCAGGCGCTGCCGCTCCACGACCAGAGCGTCGACGCGGCCATGACCGTGCTCTCGCTTCATCACTGGCATCCGGACCAGGAAGCCGGCGTGCGGGAGCTTTGCCGTGTAGCGCGCAACCAGATCGCCATCGTCACCATCGACGCGCGCGTGAGCGCGGAGATGTGGCTCATGGCCGAGTACCTCCACGAGGTGCGCGAGCTGGACCTTCAGATCTTCCCGGCGCCGGACGACATCGTGCAGTGGCTCGACCGGCCCGCGGAGATCGAGGTCGTCCAGACGTCCCGTAACTCCCCGGACCACAACCTCCTCAGCTTCTGGGCGCACCCCGAGCGGGTCCTCGATCCCGAGGCGCGCGCGGCGACGAGCGGCTTCGCACGCATGACGGCGGCGGTCGTCGAACGCGTGGTCCACGCGGTGCGCGTCGACCTGCGCACCGGCGCCTGGGACGAGCGCCACGGCGCGCTTCGCGCGCGCTCGCACTACGACGCGGGCCTCCGCTTGATTCGGGCGGCCTTCCGCTGACGCTCAGCCGGCGGCGGGGGTCGCGGCCTCGTCGGTGGCCCCGGCGTCGCCCGGCTCCGGCCCATCGCCCGGGGGCTTCGGAGCCTCCGGAGGCTTCTTTCGGAGCCTCCCGGAGCGCCGGAGCATCACGAAGAGGATGAGGCCGAGCACCGCGCCGATGACCAGACCGATGAGCTGGGCCTGGAAGAGCGATGCGACCATCTTGTCGGCGAGGTCCTTGCAGTTGCAGAGCGCGGCGGCCTCGCCGCTCGGCGCGTAGCGCATCTTCACGAGGGGCGGGGCCACGAAGGACGCCGCGGTGGCGCCCCGCGGGGCGCCCCCGAGCACGAAGAGCAAAAACATCTTGAGCGCGTGCATGCGTCCTCCGTTGGGGACCATGGCACGGCGCGGCTGGCGAGGGCGAGCGCGCGATGCGGGCCCGCCCTCGCTTGGCTCAGCCCTCGAGGAGCCGGCGCGCCACGACGTGCGCCTGGATCTCGTTGGCGCCCTCGAAGATCGAGAGCACGCGCGCGTCGACGAGCAGCCGGCTCGCCAGGTACTCGGTCGCGTAGCCGTTGCCGCCGTGGATCTGCACGTTGGCGTCGGCGCCGAGCCAGGCCGCTCGCGTCGCGAAGAGCTTCGCCATGCCCGCCTCGAGGTCGCAGCGTTCGTCCGAGTCCTTCCGGCGCGCGCTGAAGAAGGTGAGCTGTCGCGCCGCCATGGTCAGCGCGATCATGCGGCCAAGCTTCCGCGCGACCCGCGGGAACGCGAAGATGGGCTTGCCGAACTGGATGCGCTCGTTCGCGTAACGCATCCCATCCTCGAGGGCGGCCTGCGCGAGGCCGACGCCGCGCGCCGCCGTTTGGATGCGGGCGCTCTCGAAGGTGCGCATGAGCTGCTTGAAGCCTGCGCCCTCCTCGCCACCGAGGAGGCAGCCCGGCGGGACGACGAAGCCGTCGAAGCTCAGCTCGTACTCCTTCATGCCGCGGTAGCCGAGCACCTCGATTTCCGTGCCCTCGAGCCCCGCATCGACGAACTCGGGCTCCCCGGGTGCCGGGTCGAGGCGCGTCTTCGGGGCCACGAACATCGACAGCCCCTTGTAGCCGGGCTCGTCCAGGTTCGTTCGCGCGAGGAGCGTCATCAGGTCGGCGCGCACGCCATGGGTGATCCACGTCTTCTGGCCGAAGACGCGGTAGCTGCCGTCGTCCTGCCTCTCGGCGCGGGTGCCGAGGTGGGCCAGGTCGGAGCCCGTGTTGGGCTCCGTGAAGACCGCCGTCGGGAGGATCTCGCCAGAGCTGATCTTGGGAAGCAGCGTCCTCTTCTGTTCGTCGGTTCCGCCTCCCAGGATGAGCTCGGCGGCGATCTCCGCGCGCGTACCGAGGCTGCCCACGCCGATGTAGCCGCGGCTGAGCTCCTCCGTCACGACGCACATGGCGACCTTGCTCATGCCGAGGCCGCCGAACTCCTCCGGGACGGTCAGTCCGAAGACGCCGAGCTCGGCCATTTGGTCGAGCAGCGCCTGTGGGATGAGCACGTCCTCTTGGTGGATCTCCTGCGCCTTCGGGATCACCTCGGCCTCGACGAAGCGGGCGAACTGCGTCCGGATCTCGACGAGGAGCTCGCCGTCCTCGTCGTCCGCGAGTCCCCAGTCGCCGAAGCCCTTCTCGTTGGCTGCCTTCGCGACGGCGACGTAGGCGTCGGCGCTCGCGTGGGCCTCGCTGAAGGCGACCACGCTCGGCTGGAGCACCGTCTCCTGGAGCTCGGCCTCCGTGAGCCCGAGCTCGTTCATTCCCACGGTCTCGCAGGGACCGATGTCGATGCCCCCGCGAAGCGCGCGGGCCAGCTCGCCGACGTAGGCGCGGGCGATCCGGAGCTCCAGGTCGCCGCCGACGCGCCGCGCCCAGGCGGTCATCTCGCGTGCGGCGAAGGCCTCCGTCGCCAGGTAGGCGAGGCCGTGCGCGGCGAGCTGGTTCTCGTTGAGGAGGCGTCCGCTCGGGCGTCCCTCGGGCGCGAAGCGCGCCTTGGCCTTGGCGAGCGCCTTGCCGTAGAGCGCGTCGATGGCCGCCGTCACGGCCTCGAGCCCGGCGGGCTCGGTGCCGGTCACGGTCGAGGCAGCGGACGGGTTGGGGAGGGTCTGCATCGTCACGGCCTAGGCTCCCTCGTTCATGACGGCGAGCGTCTCCTCGAAGTTCTTCAGCCCAGGCCGGGGCGCGCCGACGAGGGCGGCAATGGTCCCGTAGACCTCGTTGGCGTGCATCTTCGCGTGCGCCTTGGCGATGTCCTTCCACGCGAAGGTCTCCGTGAGCACGGGCTTCACGAGGCCCTGCTGGACGAGCTTGTTGGCGCGTCCGGCGCTGTCCGCGTCGGCGAAGTGCGAGCCGATGATGCGCTTCTGGCTCATCCAGAGATGACGCACGTCGAAGGTCAGCTCGAAGCCCGTCGTCGCGCCGCAGATGACGACGCGCCCGTACTTGCTCGCGAGCCAGACGCTCGCCGGGAAGGTGCGCTGACCGACGTGCTCGAAGACGACCTCGACGCTCTTCTTCTCGCCGAGGATCTCCCAGATCTTCTTGCCGAAGGCCTTCATGTCCGCGAAGCGAGCCTTCTTCTGCTCCGGCGTCTCGTCGGGGTAGTACTGGAGGTTCGGGAAGTCCTTCCGGTTGATGACGCCGTAGGCGCCGAGCTCTCGCGCGAGCTCGGCCTTCTCCTCGCTCGAGACCACGGCGATGGCCCGCGCGCCAGCTGCCTTGCAGAGCTGGATTCCGAAGACGCCGAGGCCGCCGCCGCCGCCCCACACGAGCACGTCCTCGCCCGGCTGGAGCTCGGCGCGGTCGATGAGCATGCGGTGCGCCGTGAAGTAGACGAGGCCATAGCTCGCGGCCTCCTCCCAGCTGAGGTCCTTGGGCTTGGGCAAGAGCTGCTGACCCTGCGCACGCGTGAACTGCGCGAAGGAGCCGTCCGGCGTCTCGTAGCCCCAGATGGTCTGCAGGTCGCTCGTGCCCGCCTCGACGAGGTGGTTGCAGTGGATGATGACCTCGTCGCCGACCTTCCAGTTGCGGACCTTCGAGCCGACCTTCCAGACCACGCCGGAGGCGTCGCTGCCGGCGATGTGGAAGGGAAGCCCGTGGGACTTCAGGATGTTCACCGGCTCGCCGAGGCCCGCCCAGATGGCGTTGTAGTTGATGCCCGCCGCCATCACCTGGACGATCACCTCGTCGGGGCCGATGTCCCACAGGGGCATCTCCTCGAGCTGCATGGCCTGCTCGGGCTCGCCGAAGCGCTCCGGACGGATGACCCAGGCGTGCATCTTCTCGGGCAGTACGCCGAGCGGCGGCAGCTTGCCCATGGGAACGATGGTCGGGTGGATGTTGGCCTTGCTCGGTGCGGTCATGACGGGGTCTCGGCTTTCGGCGCGATCGCGCGTGACAGGTCTTCGAGGAACAGGGTCGAGAGCGCGTCCACGACGAGCGGGACGGCGGAACCGGGGAGGGCATCGGCGATGCGAGCGCGGAGCGCGTCGTCGCCTCCGAGCCGAGCGACGCCATGGGAGCCGTGGCGTGCGGTGAAGCGGGCGGCGGCCCAGGCCACCTCGCCGGCCCGGCGGCGGGCTGCCAGGGAGTCGCCGAGCGAGGCGCGGTGCGCGGCGAGGGCGGCCGCGAGGTCCTCGAAGCCTCGGCCCGTGGTCGCGCTCGTGGCGAGGATGGAGAGCCCGCCGCCGAGCCCGATGCGTTCGGCGGTGGCGAGCGCGCTCCTCAGATCGCTGACGGCGCGGGTAGCCAGTGCCTCATGGTCGGCCTTGTTGACGACGAGCAGGTCGGGGATCTCCATGACGCCCGCCTTGAGGAACTGGAGCGTGTCGCCGCTGCCCGGCTGGACGACGAGCGCCACGGTGTCGACCACGTCGCGGACCTCGGTCTCGGTCTGACCGACCCCCGTGGTCTCGACGAGGACCACGTCGTAGGCGGCGAGGAGCACGCGGATGGCCGCCGGCGCGGCGTGACTCAGCCCGCCGGCGTGCCCGCCCGTGGCGAGGCTCCGGATGAAGAGTCCGGGGTCCGGCTCGCCGTCGCCCATGCGCGCGCGGTCGCCGAGGAGGCTTCCGCCGCTCGCCAGGCTCGAGGGGTCCACCGCGACCAAGCCGACTCGCTGCCCGCGCCTCCTGAGCGAACGCGCCAGGGCCGCCGAGAGCGTGCTCTTGCCCACGCCGGGAGGGCCCGTGACGCCCACGACGTGGCCGGCCTCGGCGACGTCGTCGCGCACCAAGCGAAGCAGCGCCGCGATGCGCCCCCGGGCGGCGGGCCGGGCGTCCTCGACGAGGTTGAGGGCCTGCGCGACGGCCCGGCGGTCCCTCTGGAGGAGCCCCGCGGCGAGCGTCTCGGGCGCCGCGCTCATGCGCTCCCCCGCGCCTTGGCGCCAAGGCTCATGCGCTCGCCTCGGCGACGAGCTCCGCGAGGTCGCTCATGATGCGGTCGAGCTCGAAGTCCTTCGGCGTGTAGACGCGAGCCACGCCGGCGTCCCGCAGCCGGCCCGCGTCCGCGTCCGGGATGATGCCGCCGACGACCACCGGCGCCTCGACGCCCGCGTCCTTGAGGGCCTCGAGCACCTCCGGTACGAGCGCCGCGTGCGAGCCGCTCAGGATGGAGAGACCGATGAGGTGCACGCCCTCTTCGAGGGCGCTCGAGGCGATCTGCGCCGGCGTGAGCCGGATCCCCTCGTAGACGACGTCGAAGCCGACGTCGCGGGCCTTGAGCGCGATCTGCTCGGCGCCGTTGCTGTGGCCGTCGAGGCCCGGCTTGCCGACGAGGAGCCGGGGTCGTCGGCCGAGCTTCTTCGTCAGGCCGCCGCGCGCACGACGGATTCGCGCCGTCTCCCCTTCCGCGCTCTCCACGCTCGGCGTGAGGGGCGCGCTCGCGGCGATGCCCGTCGGCGCCCGGTACTCACCGAAGACCTCGCGCAGCGCGCCGGCCCACTCGCCCGTGGTGACGCCCGCCTTCGCCGCGGCGATGGACGCGGGCATCACGTTCGCGTCGCCGGCGGCGGCCTCGCGAAGCGCATCGAGAGCCGCGTGGACGTCCCCTCGCGTCTCGCGCCATCGCGCGAGGCTCGCCACCTGCTCGGCTTCGACCTTCGGGTCGACCACCAGGATCGCCTCGTCGAGGTCCGCCACGAGCGGTGAGGGCGCCCCCTCGAGGTACTTGTTCACGCCGACGACGACCTGCTGACCGGCCTCGATGCGCCGGAGCCGCGCGGCGTTGGACTCGACGAGGCGCTGCTTGATGCTGCCGCTCTCGACGGCGGCCACGGCGCCACCCTCCGCGAGGACGCGCTCGACCTCGGCCCAGGCCTCCTCCTCGAGCGCCCGCTGCTTCTTCTGCACCTCGACGCTGCCCGCGAAGAGGTCGCCGTATTCGAGCAGGTCGGTCTCGTAGGCGAGGATCTGCTGTGCGCGGAGGGACCACTGCTGGTCCCAGGGGCGGGGCAGGCCGAGGGCCTCGTTCCAGGCCGGGAGCTGAATGGCGCGTGCCCGCGAGTCCTTGCTCAGCGTGACGGCGAGCATCTCGAGGACGATGCGGAGGATGTTGTTCTCGGGCTGCTGCTCCGTGAGCCCGAGGCTGTTGACCTGCATCCCGTAGCGGAAGCGCCGCAGCTTCGGGTCTTCGACGCCGTAGCGTTCGCGGCAGATGCGATCCCAGAGCGCGACGAACGCGCGCATCTTGCACATCTCCTCCACGAAGCGGATGCCCGCGTTCACGAAGAAGGAGATGCGCCCGACCACCTTCGGGAAGCGCTCGGCGGGGACCTTGCCCGCCTCCTTCACGGCGTCGAGCACGCCGATGGCCGTCACCAGCGCGTACGCCAGCTCCTGCACGGGCGTCGCCCCGGCCTCCTGCAGGTGGTAGCTGCAGATGTTGATGGGGTTCCACTTGGGAACCCGCTCCACCGTGAAGCCGATCATGTCCGTGATCAGCCGGAGCGAAGGCGCCGGGGGGAACACGTAGGTGCCGCGGCTCAGGTACTCCTTGACGATGTCGTTCTGCGTCGTGCCGCGGAGCATCGCGACGGCGGCGCTCTGCTCTTCGGCGAGGGCGACGTAGAGCGAGAGCAGCCAGGCCGCCGTCGCGTTGATCGTCATCGACGTGTTCATCTGCTCGACGGGGAGCCGGTCCATGAGCGTCCGCATGTCGCCGAGGTGGGAGATCGGGACGCCGACCTTCCCGACCTCGCCGCGGGCGAGCAGGTGGTCGGCGTCGTAGCCGGTCTGGGTGGGGAGGTCGAAAGCGACGCTCAGGCCCGTCTGTCCCTTCGCGAGGTTCGTCCGGTAGAGCGCGTTGGAGGCCCGGGCGGTGCTGTGACCCGCGTAGGTGCGCATGATCCAGGGACGGTCGCGTTCGCTCATGGCTCTCCGGGGGTCCGCGTCCCGTTCGGGGTGACGGCCGAGGAGTTTACGACTTAACCCACGATAGCCTCCGACGCAATGCGTCAACGTGCGAATGTGGAAAATTACACCACCAACGCCGTCCCAATCTTCTATATCGAGAGCTTTTACACGCTGTGATGATCCGCTCTTCATCAACTCACAGTAAAGTCGACACATGGCCACCGATCCGCGAAACGCCGCGCTCGGGCCTCGCCTGCGCGAGCTCCGTACCGCCCAGGGACTCACACAGGGCGACGTCGCCCGGCGCCTCGGCATCTCGCCCGCCTACCTCTCGCTCCTCGAGAAGGGGAAGCGGACCGTTCAGCTACCGCTCCTCTTCAAGGCCCTCGACCTCTACGGGGTGAGCATGGAGGCCTTCATGGCCTCCGTCGGTGAGAGCCGTGTCGACGCGGGCCTGGCGCGGCTCCTCGACGAGCCCCTGCTCCGTTCGCTGAACCTGAGCGAGGACGACCTGCGCGGGCTGAGCGCGGAGCCCAAGGTGGTCACGACCATCACGGCGCTATTCAACCTCTACAAGTCGACGCGGAGCCAGCTCGACCAGGTCCTCGCCGAAGGCCCGGGCGAGCCGAGCACGGCCAGCGAGTCACCGCGGCGGAGCGAGCCGCCGCGCCGCGACTCGATGAGCCTCGACCCGAGCTACGAGCACCACCCCTTCGACGAGGTGCGGGAGTTCCTCGAGCGGCACCAGAACCACTTCGCCAGCCTCGAGGCGCGCGCCGAAGAGTTCGCGCGCGAGCACGCCTTCGCCCGGCGCGCGAGCGCCGAGACGCTCACGCGCGCGCTCGAGGGCGACTACGGGGTGCGGGTCGCGCGGGAAGCCCAGCCCCTCGGGGCCAGCGTCGTGCGCCGCTTCGACGGGGAGACGCTCACGCTCAGCGACCGCATGGCCGAGCAGCGCGTGAAGTTCCAGCTCGCGCACACGCTCGCCCTTCGCCTCTTCGAGGAGGAGAAGATCCACGAGCCCATCCTCGCGGGCTTTCGGCCTCGCCACGACGAGACGCTGCCGCTCGTCAAGATCCACCTGGCGAACTACTTCGCCGGCGCGCTCCTGCTGCCCTACGGGGTCTTCTTCGACCAGGTACAGCGGACCCGCTACGACGTGGAGCTGCTCGCGCGGGTCTTCGAGAGCTCCTACGAGACCGTCGCGCACCGCATCTGCAACCTCGGCGACCCGAAGCGCCGGGGCGTGCCCATGCATTTCCACCGCGTCGACGTCGCCGGGAACATCTCGAAGCGCTACTCCGGGGACGGCGCGCGCTTTGCCCGGCGCGAGGGCAGCTGCCCGAAGCTCGCGGTGCACCTGGCGTTCATGACGCCGAACGCCGTGCGGAAGCAGTACTCGCAGTATCCCGACGGCTCGACCTTCTTCTGCTTCGCCAAGGTGCAGGCGGAGGCGAAGGGTGGCTCCATCAGCCGCGGAACCATCTACAGCATCGGTCTCGGCTGCCGGGCCGCGGACGCCAGGCACGTCACCTACGCCAACGACCGGCCCTTCGTCGATGCCGCCACGCAGGCCGTGCCCGTCGGCACGACCTGCCGCTACTGCGAGCGTACGGACTGCAACATGCGCAGCGCGCCGAGCCTGAAGTTCGCCTTCCGCGTGGAGGAGGGGGTCCGCAAGGACAACGTCTTCAGTCCGCACGTGGCCCAGGACGATGCCCCGCCACGTCGTCGCCGCCGAAAGACCCTGCCGACCGTTTGACGCGCGAGACCGGGCGCTACTCGCCGAGGCGACCCGGCATGTCCGCCAGCACGTAGGCCGTCGCGGCCATCACGGCGACGCCCTGGAGGAAGGCGTCACGGTCGACGATGGCGAAGGTGTCGGTCTCGGTGTGGTGGAGATCGAAGTAGTGGGCCGGGTCGTGCAGGAGTCCGATGCCGGGCATGCCCTGGGCCATGAGAGGGCCGAGATCCGCGCCCGCGAAGGACGCGCGGGCGAAGAGGACGCCTTCCCCTGCGAGGAGCGTCCGGATGGCCTCGAGCTGCGCGAGGCCTCGTTCCTGGCCGGTCTCGGTCTGCAGATGAAGCCCGATCACCGGCGCGGCCCCGATGTCCGACTCGATGCCCGCTACGTGGCTCGGGCCCCCGTATTCCGCGGCGTAGGCGTCGGCTCCCGAGCCTCCGTTCTCCTCGGCGGTCCAGGCGACCACCCGCAGCGTGCGCCGCGGGCGGAGGCCGAGCTCCACCATGAGGTCGAGCGCGGCCATGGCGCTGACCACGCCGCTCGCGTCGTCATGGCAGCCCTGGCCCACGTCCCAGGAGTCGAGGTGGCCGCCGAGCACCACCACCTCGTCGGGCGCGTCGGAGCCCCGCAGCTCGCCGAGCACGTTGTGGCTCGGGGCCATCCCCAGGTTCCGACCGCTCGTGCGGAGCCGAACGCGGACCTCCTCGCCGGCGTCGACCCAGGCGGCGATGCGATCGGCGTCGGGCAGCGTGATGGCCGCCGCGGGGATCGCGGGTACCCCCTCGGCGTAGCGAGTCATGCCGGTGTGGGGCGGGCTGGTCGGGTCGTTGGTCAGCGAGCGCACCAGCGCGCCGGTCGCGCCGAGCGCCGCCGCGCGGGAGGGCCCGTCGACGCGGACGCGGAAGACCGCGCCGTAGCCCGGCATGTGGTTCTCCTCGTCGTAGGGCGGCATCGGGACGTTCAGCAGCACGATGTTCCCGCGCACATCGTCCGCGCGGGCTTCGAGCTCGTCGAGGTCGTCGATGACCACCACCCGGCCCTCGAGCCCTTCCGCGGGGCTGGCAACGGTGCCCCCGAGCCCCAGCATAGCGAGCTCTTCCGCCACCGGTGCGAGGAGCGTGAGGCTCTCTTCGCCGCGCAGCCAGTGCGGCACGTCCACCGGCTGCCGGGTGACGCGCACCCCCGCGACCTCGCCCAGACGCGTCGCGGTCCAGTCCACGGCGCGCACCAGGCCCGGGCTCCCCGAGATCCGGTGGCCGATGTCCACGCAGAGCTCCTCGAGCCAGGGCCAGCCCCGATGGCGTTCGGCCTTGGCACCTTCCACGAGTTGCGCGACGGGCGCCGCATAGGCCCGCTCGAGGGCCCCCGGCGAGGAGCGCGCGGGCGGCGAGGCGGCGCTCGAGGCGCCACAGGCGGCGAGTGCCAGGCAGCAGAGGGCGAAGGCCGAAACGCGCATGAGGCGTTGTCGCACGTACGGCCTCCGCTTCAGGTGAGCGAGAGCACCTCGACCTCGCGGAGGGCGCGCCCGAGGCGGAGCTCGAAGTCGTCCCCCGCGGAGCGCCCCATCAAGGCCCGACCGAGGGGAGCCGCCGGCGTCAGCGTCCGCACGGTCACGCCCTCGACCTCGACGGCCTCGCCGCCGCCCACGGGCACGAGAAGGTAGAGCCCCGGCGTGCCGTCGACGTCGAGCTCGAGGAGGCAACCGGGCTCCGCGCTCCCTTCGCGTGTCCTGAGGTCGACGAAGCGCAGGCGCGTCAGCGTTTCGCCGAGCGCTTCGACGCGCGCGGCCTGCCCGCGGGCCAGGTAGGAGGCCTCGATGGCCCGCGTGTCCTTGTCGTTCTCCGGTCGCGCTTCCTCGTGCGTCGCGGCCCGTGCCGCTTCGGCGGCCTTGGCCACGAGCGCCGCGTGCTCCGCTTCGAGCTTCGCGAGGAGCGCCGCCATCACCGCCTGCTTGGAGACCACACTCCGAGCATAGAGTCTTCGTTGTGTCCCGCGAGCGGCCTTGCGAGCATACCGCCGTGCACGAGCCCGCTGCCGCGATGGGGGACGACGAGGCCGAGCTGCTGGCGCTTCTGAGCGAGCTGAGGGCGCAAGCCGGAGACCGCGAGGGTCGCACGGCCGCGCTGCGCGCGCGGCTCCGCGCCGAAGCACCCGAGCGCATCGCGGCCTACGACGCCGCGCTCGAGACGCTGCTCGAGCGCGCCGACGTGTGGCCGCTCCACGGCGCGTACCTGCTCGCGCATGGCGCGCGGGACGCCGCGTCGTTTCGGGCCTTCCGTGCCTGGGTCGTGTCCCTGGGCGGGGCGGTCTTCGAGGCGGCGCTGAGCGACCCGGACGTTCTCGCCGACGCCCTGGCCCAGGAGACGCCCGCCGCGCCGGAGCTCCTCGGCGCCTTTCGCGAGGCCTACCGCGGGAGGACGGGCCAGGCCCTGGCCGAGCCCACGCTGGACCTCTTCGCCGAGCCGCGCGGCGAGCCCATCCTGGACAGCGAGCTCCCGGTGCGCTTCCCGCGCCTGGCGGCCGCGACCCGTGCGGCGCGCTAGCGAGCGCGCCTCATTCGGCCTCGAAGTGGAGGGCCGGGTCGCGGGGCCAGCCCCGCTGGCGCCACTCGAAGTGAAGATGCGGCGCCCAGGCGAAGCCCGTGGTGCCCACCTCCGCGACCACCTGCCCGCGCGTGACGAAGGCGCCCGCGGCGACGCGGAGGGCCCGGCAGTGGGCGTAGAAGGTCGTGAACCCGTCGGCGTGGAGCACGAGGAGCGCGTTGCCGAAGCCCGTGATGCCGTCGTCCGCGTAGGCCACGAGGCCACCGCGCGCCGCGACGATGGGCGTGCCCTCGGGGGCGCCGATGTCCACGCCATTGTGACGGCGGTGCGCGACGGAGCCACGCCGTACGCGCCCGAAGCCTCGTCCGAGGCGGCCGCCCGGCAGGGGGAAGCGGAGCGTGCGGCGCGCGTCGGTCCGGGCCGCCTCCGCCAGCCACTCGTCGAAGGGGGCGTGGTGCATGAGCCATCGCGCCGTCAGCCGGTCGCCGAGGGAGAGGCGCTCGGCGCGCGCGGTCTCCGCGTCGCTCGGCGTCGCGACGCGGCGCTCACCCTGGCAGTGGCGACGGTAGCCGCCGCGCGTCCGGCATCGCCGCGGCATGCGCCGGCGCCAGCGCGCCGGTTCGAGGGGGGCGGCTTCATCGTCGTAGCGAAGCCACCCGCGAGGCACGTGCGCGCGGAGGTCGAGCTGCGGGAGCTCGGCGTCTTCGCTCTCCGACGCCTGCCCGCGGGCAGCCAGCGGGACTGCCAGCAGAAGAAGAAGCGGGGCGCATCGCTGCACGGAGGGAGCCTGCCTGATTCGCACCCGCATGTCGGCTTCCGGGCGAGGCCGGCTCCGCTCAGATCAGCTCCGACTGGCAGCCCAGCTCGACGATGACCTCCGCCATGCCCTCCGTGCTCAGGACTTCCTGGACCCCGGCGCAGGTGACCGGGCAAAGGCGGACCTCCGTCGGCTCGGCTTCGTCGTCGTAGTACCAGCCGCCGTTGATGCCGCAGTCGTCGGCGGTGGCGCGGGCTGCCGCCTTGCGGATCAGGGTGTCGCCGCTCGACGTACGCAGGAAGACGTTCACCCGTGCCGGGTCGAGCATGAGGCCCTCCGGCGGCGGCGGGATGAGGATCTCGCAGGCGACCTCGGCCTGGTCCCGTACCTCGCCGGCCACCGTGTCGAAGAAGGTGTCCCAGGCGGCCGAGCTGGCCTGGTCACAGATCGAGGCGCGCACGCCGCCGGTGCGTTCGACGAGCGTCGTGTAGGTCGTCCCCGGGCTCGCGGCGACGGGCCCGCAGGTGCGCGTCGGATCCACGGGGTCGGCGCCGTAGATGCCGTGGAATACGTAGCCGACGAAGAGGTCGCCGTAGGTCTCCGTGAGGATGCCGGGGCCGAGCTCGTTGCTCTGCTGGAAGGGGTGGGGGCCACCCGGGTAGTCCTCGAGGCTCGTCCGAGCGAGGGGCGTGCGCCCCGCGAAGGCCGGGCTCCCGTCGATGCCCACGCGCTGGTCGTCGTCCGCCACCACGACGAAGGCCTTCGTCGCCCCGGAGCGCAGGAGGCCGCTCCAGGACCGACCGCCCCGGGAGTCACCCTCGCGGAAGCCCTGGGTCTGCCCGAGCGTGCCGAGCACCTGCTCGAGGATCTGCGTGCTTCGAAGATCGACGTCGATGTGGAAGAAGCGCTCGCCGTCGCCGCAGCGCGCGTCGCCGGCCAGCGGCTCGGGGATACAGATGTCCGTGGTGCCCGTACCCCGCTGGCTGATCATCAGGATGCGGTAGTCGAGACCGCTCGTCGTGATGCGCTCGGCGAAGCCGTTCAGCCCCTCGCGCACGTTCCGGATCGCGTCCTCCATGGACCCCGAGTTGTCGACGAGGAAGATGATGTCCACGGGCTCGCGCGCGAGCTCCGTCGCCGTCGTTCCGCGCGCGCACTCCATGCCGAGGTCCGGCCCCGCGTCCTCCGGCGGTGGGGCCGCGTCCACGCCGGGCAGGTCCGGCGTGGCGTCGGCCGCGGCGTCGGCCAGCGGGCGGTCCGCGTCGCCACAGCCGAGCAGCATCAGCAGAAGCAGGCATCGCGCTCTCATGAGGACGCGGTACCACGCGGGGCGGGTGGGGACGCGCCGGCCGCCCTCGGAATCACCCTCCCGCGGCTCGCGTCTTCCCGAAGGGCGCGCCCCTTCGCCTTTCGGCGCTCAGCGACGGCGCTTTCTCCCGCGCTCCACTGGCGGAAGCGGCGGCAGAGGAAGGCCCTCGGGTGCGTCCCGGAAGCGCGCGTGCCGCGTCTCGCGGAGCGCGGCGATGACGCGCTCGAGCGTCGGATCGTCGCGACGTCGATGGTCGAGGCGTACGCCCTTGCCCGAGTTGCAGCGCGCGCAGGCCGCGGCGAGGTTTCGAAGGTCGTCCGTGCCGCCGTGATGGCGCGGCACGATGTGCTCCACGGTGGCCGTCGACGCGCCCGGGTCGCGGAGCGGAATGGCCAGCTTTCGGCGGCAGTGGATGCAGGGCCCCGTGAAGGCCTCCTCCGCGAGATCGAAGGCCGCGTCCGTGGCCGCTGCCCACAGCAGGAGCCGCTGGGCCCGGTTCACGCGGCGCTCACTCGGCGACGCGCCGGGCGAAGTAGACGACGGGCACGCCCACGGGTACGCGGTCGTTCGGGAGCAGCGCGTAGGTGCCGTCGAGGCTCTCGGGAACGCGCACGGGAGCACCGTCCGCGTGACCCAAGATGGCGCCGGCCTCGAGGCGCTCGAAGGCCACCACCTGCCGCGCGAAGCGGAAGCTGCCCGCCGGCTTGGGGAGCGTGCCCTCGATGGTCAGGAGCGACGCCTCCGGGAGGTCGCCCTCGGCTTCTCCCTGGACGGCGCCAAGGCTGCCGACGGCGCGCAAGAAGCGGGCCGTGACGCGCCGGGCCAGCAGCCGAGCGCCCTCCGCTTCGTGCTGGCCGCATTCGACGGCGACGGCGGGGCCGCCCCGCGCCGCGACGACGGCGAGCACCGACCCGTCGCCGACGTCCGAGCGCGTCTCCCAGCCGTAGGTCACGCGGCCGAGGCCGAGCTTTCGCGCCAGCTCCAGGTTGGTCTCGCCACCGAGGGCGACCGCGAAAGGCGCCGTCGGCGCCGACGCCGTGTGGAGGTCGATGGCCGCGTCGAGGGTCTCGAGAAGCGGCCGGAGCTCTTCGGCGCGGCGGGCCTCGGAGGACTCGGGCTTCCGGGCTCCGTTGAAGACGCGGTTGAGGTCTTCGCCGCCCTCCGTGTAGCGGCGGCCCTGGGCCGTGGCCGCGGGATTGCCGTGGATCAAGACGAGCTCGCCGCGCAGCGTGAGCGTGCCCGCCGCGACGGCGTCCCGCAGCGCGGCGAGGGTGGTCAGGCCCGCCGGCTCGTCGCCGTGCACGGCTCCGATGACCGCGACCCGGGGCCCCGGCAGCGACGAGCGCAGCACCTCGCAGCCCTCGGGGAGCGTCCGGTCGTCGACCCCCGCGGGCGCGGAGTCCGGAGCATGAAGAGGAGGGTCGGAAGGGGGCGCGTCGGGCACGGTCACTCGAGACCCGAGGGTGTACCACGAGGAAGCCGGGGCCCGCAGGCGGCAGGGGCGCAGCGGCGCCGCCCATCGGAGCTTTCTCTCAGGCGTCCGTACCGAAGCCGTGAATGATGAAATTCCCGGACTTCTCGTCCATGGCCGTCTCGAGCAGCCGCGCCTTCCGCATGTCGTCGAGGAGCTGGTTGAAGCTTCGGTAGCCGTAGTAGCTCTCATCGAACTGGGGCCGACGGCGCTTCAGCGTCTGCTTCACCATGGAGCCCCAGAGCGCGCCGTCCCGGTCCTTGAAGAGGCTCTCGACCACGGCGAGGACGAGCTCGAAGGCCTCGTCCTTGTCGCCGGAGGTGTCCGCGGCGCTCGGCGTCTCGGGCGCGCTCGCCGTCGGGCTGGCCTTCGGCCTCGGGGCGGCCTTCGGCTTCTTCTTCTTCCGCGCGGCGCGCTTCTTCCGGACGAGGTCGTCGTAGAAAATGAACTCGTCGCAGTTCTCGATGAGCAGGTCGCTCGACGAGTTCTTCACACCGAGGCCGATGACCGTCTTGTCGTTCTCGCGGAGCTTCGACACGAGGGGGGAGAAGTCGCTGTCCCCGCTGACGATGACGAAGGCATCGACGTGCTGCTTCGTGTAGCAGAGGTCGAGCGCGTCCACGACGAGCCGGATGTCCGCCGAGTTCTTCCCGCTGATGCGAACGTGGGGGATCTCGATGAGCTCGAAGCTCGCCTCGTGGAGCGGTTTCTTCGCCGACTTGTAGCGGTCCCAATCGGCGTAGGCTTTCTTCACGACCACCTTGCCCTTGTCGAGAATGCGCTCGAGGACGAGGCCGATGTCGAAGGCCTCGTAGCGCGCGTCGCGCACGCCGATGGCGACGTTCTCGAAGTCGCAGAAGACCGCCATGTTGAGCGTGTCGTCGGATGCCATGGAGTGTGTTCCTCGTGGCCGCTCGCGCGGCCTCTCGTGTCGGCCCCGACGTTCGGGCCGGGATGTGGATGGGGAGCGCGATGCGCTCGCAGGTTCAGGGGGGCGGGTCGGGAAGCGTGACCACGACCTTTCCGCGGGCGCGCCGTGTCTCGAGGTAGGCGTGCGCCGCGGCGAGCTCCTCGAAGGGAAGCACGCGGTCGACGACGGGGCGGAGCGTCCCGGCTTCGACGGCGCGGCTCAAGAAGTCGAGGTCCCGCCGCCGGGAGCGCACCACCACGAGGCGGCTCCGGCGGCCCCCCAGGTAGCTTCGCAACTGCCATAGCACGGCATGGGGCCCGGGCACCGTCGTCACGTAGGTGCCGCCGGGAGCCAGGATGGGTCCCAGCTCGTCGGGGCTCCGGTTGCCGAAGGCGTCGAAGATGACGTCGAAGCGCTCGTCCAGAGTGGCGAGCTCCGTCGCCGCGTAGTCCACATGGCCCGCGGCGCCGAGGCCGAGCACGAGCTCTCGGTTCCGCGCGCTCGACACGCCCGTGACCCGCGCCCCGAGCGCCTTCGCGAGCTGCACCCCATAGGCACCGACGCCGCCCGACGCGCCGTTGACGAGGACCGACGCGCCGGCTTCGAGGCGGCCGTCGTCTCGAAGCGCCTGGAGCGCCGTCAGCGCCGCCAGCGGGAGGGCCGCGGCACCCACGTCGTCGAGCCCCGGCGGCCGCGGCGCATACCAGTCGTGCTTCGCCAGCACGTGCGTGGCGCAGGCGCCGAAGGTGCGGAGCCCACCGAGCATCCCGAAGACGGGGGTGCCTACGGGATCCGGGCCGTCCGTCGCCACGATCTCCCCGGCGAAGTCCTGGCCCACGCGAAGAGGAAACCGGCGTCCGCCCTCGGGTCCCGTGAGCCAGCGGAACTTGCCCTTGCGGACGATCACGTCCTTCGGGTTCAAGGCGGCCGCGCGGACGCGAACCAGCGCCTCGCCCCGCCCGGGCGCCGGCGTGTCCATGCGGTCGAAGGAGAGAACCTCGGGCGGTCCGTAGCGATGGACGCGGGCAGCGAGCACGGGAGCTCAGGGCCGCAGGGTGTGTTGCTTCGCCGCGCCGCGAAGCCGGGCGCGGTTCGAGAGGAGCTCGATGTAGTCCATCTTCGTGACGATGGCCGTCACCCGCCGATCCCCGTCGATGACGATGGCCACCTCGCCCCGCTCGAAGATTTCCGGAAGGACCGTCGCCGCGTCGCTGGGCCGCACCGTGGACACCTTGCGCTCCATGACCTCGGCGAGCGGCGCGGACGTGTCGCGCCCCTCGACGAGGAGCCGGAGCAGATCCGACTCGGTGATGATGCCGCTCAGGCGCCCGTCGGCCGTGCAGGGCATCTGCGAGATGCCATGCGCCTTGAAGAGCTCCGCAGCATGGTCGAGGGATTTGTCGTCCTCCACCGTCAGCACGTCCTTCGAGGGGAGCGCGCGGGTCATGTCCTCGATGGTCCCCACCTCGGCGTCGGACTCCGTGAAGCCGTTCGCGCGCATCCAGGAGTCGTCGACGAACTTGGTCATGTAGTTCCGCACGGAGTCCGGGAGGATCACGACCACGCGGGAGCCGTCCGGGAGCTCCTTCGCGATCTGAAGGGCCGCCCACGCCGCGGTGCCGCAGCTTCCGCCACAGAGAAGGCCCTCCTGGCGGATCAGCTGGCGCGCGACGCGGAAGGAGTCGCGGTCGTTGCTCTTGATCCAGCGGTCCACGAGGGAGCGGTCGAGCACGTCGGGGATGAAGTCGTAGCCGATGCCCTCGACCTTGTAGGGGCGCACTTCGTCGGGGCCCGCCAGGATCGAGCCCTCGGGGTCGACGCCGACGAGGGGGCAGTCGGGTACGGCCGGCTTGATGCCCCGGGCGCAGCCCGTGATCGTCCCGCCGGTGCCCGCGCCGATGACCAGCGCGTCGATGCGTCCGCCGGTCTGCTCGAGAATCTCGCGCGCCGTCGTCTCCTCGTGCGCCTTTGGGTTGTCGGCGTTCGCGTACTGGTCGAGGACGTGCGCGTTCGGGAGGATCTCCTGGAGGTGGCGGGCCACCGAGATGTGGCTTTCGGGCGAGTCGAAAGAGGCCTCCGTGGGGGTACGGATGATCTCTGCGCCGAGGGCCTCGAGCACCACCTGCTTCTCCCGGCTCATCTTCTCCGGCATCGTGATGATCATCCGGTAGCCGCGGACGGCCGCGGCCATCGCCAGGCCGATGCCCGTGTTGCCGCTGGTGGGCTCGATGAGCGTGTCCCCGGGCTCGATGTCCCCGCGGCGCTCGGCCTCGAGGAGCATGCGCACGCCGATGCGGTCCTTCACGGAGCCGCCCGGGTTCATGAACTCGAGCTTGGCGAAGATCTCGCATCCGGTGTCCCGGCCGAGGCGCTGAAGCCGCACCATCGGCGTGCGGCCCACCGCGTCCAGCACGGATTCGAAGACCCCTTCGCCACGTCCCTGCATCAGCTCTCCCATGAGCGCACGGCTACCAGCTCGCGCCCCGCCGGGCCAGGCGTCGCCGCACGCGGGGCCGGTCTCAGCGGGCTTCGATGGCGTCGTGGAGCGCGAGCATGCGTTGCGCGGCCACCACGTGGAGGTTCTCCACGAGGCGTCCATCGACGAGCACGACGCCCTGGCCCTCCGCCTGCGCCGCCTGGAAGGCGGCCACGATCTTGCGGGCGCGCGCCACGGCAGCCTCCGTCGGCGCGAAGGCGGCGTTCGCGGCGGCGAGCTGCTTCGGGTGGATCAGCGTTTTTCCGTCGAAGCCGAGCGCGACGCCCTGTCCGCACGACGCCTCGAAGCCCTCGGCGTCGCCGAGATCGAGGTACACGCCGTCGAGAATGGCAAGACCGGCCGCGCGCGCCGCCAGCAACGCCGTCCCGAGACCCACGAGAAGCGGGAGGCGCAGCGGTGTGTGCGCGGCGTGCAGGTCCTTCGCGAGGTCGCTCGTCCCCATCACGAACCCGGCGAGGCGGGGATGTGCGTCGGCGATCTCCTCGGCCCGGAGAATGCCGCGTGGCGTCTCCATCATGACCCAGAGGTCCAGGTCGTCGGGCGCGCCGGCCGCCTCGAGCACCCGCAGGGCCGCGCGTACCGCGTCGGCGCTCTCCACCTTCGGAAGGAGCACCGCGTGCGCTCCGCTCGTCGCCGCCGCCCGCAGATCGTCGTGGCCCCAGGGCGTGTCGAGGGCGTTGGTACGCACGAAGAGCTCGCGATGGCCGTAGCCACCGGCCTTCACGGCCTCCACGACCTGCTCGCGCGCGACGGCCTTCGCGTCCGGGGCGACGGCGTCCTCGAGGTCGAGGATGAGGCCGTCGGCGTCGAGGCCCTTGCCCTTCTGCAGAGCCCGCGCGTTGCTTCCCGGCATGTAGAGCACGGAGCGGCGCGGCCGCACGTCGTCGCGCGCGGCGCTCACAGCCCGTACGCCTCGGCGAGCTCCGGGTCGCGCTCCGCGAGGAGCGTCGCCAGGTCGACCACGACCTTGCACTGCTTGACCGTCGCGTCGTCCTGCATCTTGCCGTCGATCATCACCGCGCCGGTGCCGTCGCCCATGGCCTCGATGACGCGAAGGGCCCACTTCACCTCGTCCACGGGCGGGCTGAAGACCTTTTTGGCGATGCCGATCTGCACCGGGTGGAGCGACCACGCGCCGACGCAGCCGAGGAGAAAGGCGTTCCGGAACTGGTCCTCCGTGGCCACGGTGTCGCGGATGTCACCGAAGGGGCCGTAGTAGGGGAGGATCCCGTGGGCGGCGCAGGCGTCGACCATCCGCGCGACCGTGTAGTGCCAGAGGTCCTGCTGCGCCGTCGGCCGAGGCGCGGCTTCGCTCTCCCCGGGGTCGGCGCGGACGAGGTAGCCCGGGTGACCGCCGCCGACGCGCGTGGTTTTCATGCGCCGCGAGGCGGCCAGGTCCGCGGGTCCGAGGCTGAGGCCCTGCATCCGAGGTGAGGCGCCGCAGATGGCCTCTACGTTCGCGACGCCGAGCGCCGTCTCCAGGATGGCGTGAACGAGCACGGGCTTCGTCCGCCCGTTCTTCGCCTCGAGCTGGGCGAGGAGCCGGTCCACGTAGTGAATGTCCCAGGGCCCCTCGACCTTCGGCACCATGATCACGTCGACGGCGCCGCCGGTCTCCGCGAGGATCTCCGTCACGTCGTCCAGGAACCAAGGGCTGTCGAGGCTGTTGACGCGGGTCCAGAGCTGCGTCTCGCCGAAGTCGTGGGCCGTCGCGATCTCGATGAAGCCCCGGCGGGCGTCCAGCTTCTTGTCGGCGGCCACGGCGTCCTCGAGGTTGCCGAGGAGCACGTCGACCTTCGCCGCGATGGACGGCGCCTTGGCGGCCATCTTCGCGTTCGAAGGGTCGAAGAAGTGGATCATCCGCGAAGGTCGGAAGGGGATGGCCCGCGGCGGCTCGGGCGCCCCCAGCGCCATCGGCGCGTAGAAGTGGTTCGCGGGGCGTAGCGACATGCGCGGGGACCTAGCCCCCGGGACGGGGCGTGCGCAAGCGCACCGGCTGCGGCGCGAGCCTCAGCGCGGGAGCTTGGCGCGCAACAGCCGCCACGACTCGCCGACCCAGACGCCGCCGAAGCTTCCGTTCTTCTCAGGTCCCGTCGTGACGAGGCTGATGTCATAGACGTTCACGACCTCGTCCCGGGTGGTGTTGTCGCGCACCGCGACGTTCACGCCGAGGGCCCATTTGGTCACTTGCCCGAGGAGGTTGCGCTCCGCCGGGAACCAGTCCCGCGTGATGGAGACCACCAACACCTGCGTGCCGCGCTCGCGGTTGCCGCCCCAGTCTGGCAGCCCTCGGAGGAAGCGCAGGCCGACCTGCGCGAGCTGCTGCGGGTTGCCGCTCGAGAGGCTGCCGACGCCTCCGTTCCAGTCGCGCGACGCGAGAAGCCGTCGCTCTTCCTCCTCGAAGACGGCGAGCGTCTCCTCGACACGAGGCCTCAGCCGCGCGACCCGCCGCTCGATGCGCGCGTCGCCGGGCGCCATGCGCGGGCAGACGTCGAGCAGGGTTCTCGCCTCGCGAATGGCCTCGAGCTTGTAGAACTCGTGGAGATCCCGAATGAGCGTCTGATTCACGCCCGTATCCTCGAGCTGCTGGAGGCAGGCCATGGCGAGCTCCCGAGGCCCGTTCTCGAGGAGCTCGAGACGCTCGACGATGGACTGGAGCTCGTCGCCGGTGTCGTAGCCCAGGCCGAGCTCCTCGAAGCGCCGGTTCAGCGTGCCGGCGAACTGCCAAGGCTCCTGTCCGGGCGCGTAGCGTTCACGGACGGTCTGGAGAAAGGCCGCGTGTTGCTCCTGGATCCGGCGCAACTGCTCGAGGCGTTCGCGCGCCTGGACGTAGGCTTGCCGGTTCTCACCGATGCGACGCCCGACGCCACCGTCCAAGCGGAAATCGGGCAACTCGCGGAGCTGCTGGTAGAGCGCATGGATGCTCTCGGCATCCTCCTCCATTTGCGCTTCGTCCTGAGCCGCGGCCGGTGCCGCCACGCTCATGATCGCCACGAACGCGAGGCTCCTGCTCCACATCTCCCCCATGCGACCACCTCCTGATCGTGGGGTATCACGAGCCCCCCGCGCCCCGGAAGGCCGACCTCCGATGGCCCGTCGGCGCGGCGTCTCGGTCGGCCACGCGCTCAGCGCGTGACCTCGAAGACGTAGGTCGCGAGGTCGCGGAGCTCCCCCTCGCTCACGCGCTCGCCGAAGGCCGGCATGGCGCCGGCGCCGTGGCGGATGGCGTTCTCGATGCGCGTGTAGGGGAGGCGGAGGCCGTCGAGCTCCGGGCCGACCACCCCCGTCGCCCGCGCGTGGGCGAGCGCGTGGCAGGTGGCGCAGCTCGGCTCGTGGGCGGCGAAGAGGCGCGCGCCCCGCTCCCCGGCGGCCGAGAGCTGTACGGTGCCGCGGCGGCCGGTTGGCGCCCGCTCCTCCGTCTCCCGGCACGAGGCATCGCCGGGGGCGCACGCTCGCAGCGTGACGCCGTGGTCGCGCCATCCGTTGTGCCCGTAGCCACGGTGGTTCTCCCGCCGGTGCTCCGGCTGCGTCGCGCCGCCCGCGGTGGTCGCCCGCAGGACCACCCGCGCCCTCTCGCCGACCGCGAGGTCGAGCGTCGCGCTGACCTCACGCCACGCGAAGCGACCGAGGTCCGGTCCGGTGAATGCCGCCGCTGCCCAGCGCGGCGCCTCCTGGCCTTCGCGAAGCACCGCCACCTCGACGCGCGCCAGGGGCTCCGTCCCTCCCATGGCCACGCCGCGCACCACGACCCGGCCGGCCTCGACGATCCCGAGCGGCGACGGGATCCAGCTCTTCACGGGCATGGCCCACATCGAGGGTTGGCCCTCGCTCCCCGCCTCGCCGATGGGCCGGAAGCGGTACCCGCTGCGCATGATCTTCGCGTCGGAGGTGGAGGCCGTCATGGCGACGCGCCGCAGCCATTTAACCTGGTTGCAGCCGAAGTAGCCGGGAACGACGAAGCGAAGTGGACCGCCGTGGACTCGCGGGAGCGGGGCTCCGTTGAGCTCCCACGCGAGGATCGCGTGGCGGAGCGCGTACGCAGCGGGGACGGATCGCTCGACGACGACGTCGCGCGGTGCCACGTCGGCCGGCAGCGGGTCACCCCCCGTCACCGTGACGTAGGGAGCGTCGAGGTCGGCGCCGACCGAGGCCAGTGCGGCCGAGAGCGGGACGCCGCCGAAGATGACGCCGCCGGCGGCGCCGGTGCGCCACGGCGCGCCCGAAGGGCCGTGCTCGAAGAAGCCCCGGCC
>ERZ1740059.323-NODE-323-length-26478-cov-5.394467_pt1 | contig 26478 bp, 23 predicted proteins | sample MGYA00581744_ERZ1740059 | MGnify/ENA primary metagenome ERZ1740059 (study PRJEB43018, sample SAMN04849738) | marine metagenome | isolation source: floating plastic debris | place: Pacific Ocean | collected 2008-08-28 | study: EMG produced TPA metagenomics assembly... | reverse complement strand
CGCAGGTCCCTTTTTTTGATCGCTGTGATGTATGGCAGGTTTTCTGGCGGCGTTTTAATGGCCTGGGCGCGGGATGCATAGCCTGGCCCACACCACTGCGTGATTTACTTTCCCATCCGGTCGGCAATTGCCACAATCCGGTACATGTCCCGCAGCACGGGTTTTTCGATCAGCTTGCCGTCGATCAAGACGAGTCCAGTATCCGCGGCGGCAAATTCACCGATAATGCGCCGCGCCCGGGCAATTTGGGCGTCAGAGGGTGTGAAAACGGCGTTGAGCGCAGCAATCTGCTTGGGATGGACAGATCCCTTGCCAGCAAACCCCAGATCGCGCACTTTCTCAGCCTCGATCTGCATGCCGGCCGGGTCGTCCAGATCAAGAAAAGGCACATCAATTACGTCCAGCCCAGCCGCGGCGGATGCATGCACGACGCGTGACCTGGCGTAAAGAAGCCCGTCATAGGAGTTTCGACATCGCAGCTCTGCGGCCATATCCACCCCGCCAAAAAACATCGCATCCATCCGGCTCGAACACCGGGCAATCTCAAACGCGGCTTCCAACCCTTCATTGGTTTCGATGATCACGTGAAGCCGCGTACTGTGCCCGGCCTCAGTGAGCAATTGGTCGAGCATCACCACCTCATCCGGCGTACGCACCTTGGGCATCATCAGTGCTGGCGGCGGGGTAGGCGTGTTCAGGACTGCGTTCACGTCTTCAATCCCAAAGCGCTCGCGCATGGAATTGATCCGCACAATGCGTTCCACCCCGTCATTGGCTTGCGGTTTTTCAAACAATGCCAACGCTCTCGTCCGTGCCTCGGCCTTGTCTTTGGGCGCGATGCCGTCTTCAAGCTCTACACAAACGATATCGGCGCCGCTGGCCAGTGCTTTGGGAAACATGTCCGGCCTAAGCCCAGGCGTGAATATGAAACTGCGCCTTGGGCGCGCGATGCGTTCAGCCATCAATACCTGCCCCAAAATTTGTCTTTCACCATAGCCACTCGATGATCATCCGACGTCATCACCTGACGCAGAGTGCCTGAGCTCCAGCGAGACCTGTTGAACAAACCGATGGCTGCTTTGCAACTGAAATCAAATAGGTGGCAGGATGAGAAAACAGGAATTGTGATCTGAACGTCCGCCATGGCATCCCAGAACACGCCCTGCGGCAGCAAAGGCGCGCGGCCCAACCCGGCCACCGGCGCATGCGCGTGCTGAGCGGCATCGCTGTAGAGTAGGGCGCAGTGGCGTGGAGCAATTTTGACCCTCAAAAGTTGGTAACAATGGCGGGGCAGGGCCGGGTACCATGTCTTGCCCTCTTTGGCCCGCGCGCTTCAAGGCGTTCCGTTATGGCTCGGTTCGAGGAGGCATTGGAATACCAGAGCTTTGAGACCAGCACCACTTTATGCCAGTGGGTGTTTATCTGCACGGCTAGAAGCCGCCAGCAGTGACATCGAAAGCTGCCCAACCAATGTGATCTCTTAATTGGGCAGAGTGCTGGTTTTTTAATTGATTTGCTGGGTAACACGTGGCGTTGGGCAAAACGGGAGCCAATCATGGCAAAGAAGAACGCACCAAAGACGATTTCGATGGTCAAACGGTCCAAATCTGACCGTGAGCGTACGGAGAATGCTGCACACGCAAGCGTTGCGCGATCCTAGGTTCTGAGAAGTGAAAGACGTTCAATTCAATGACAAAGCAAGAGCTGATCTCCACCCGACCAATGCGCCCATTTCGACGAAAAATGATGAACAGGTCAGTTCTCCAACAGGGTTCTGACACGACACCCGATGTCAACGATATGATATGATTTTGCTTATTTCACGCTGCAAAACGTAAAAATTTATCGTTTTTGTATCTGTGCTCGGTGAAATTGTACTAGAGCAAGCATCGAAAGTCATAGCTTCATTGGCCATGATCGGGGTTGCCCGATGAAAATGGGAGGACATCATGAAGAATTTGACCCTGCCCGGGATCGCGCTCGTCGCGACGGGGCTTGCTTCACATGCTTTGGCCGACGGCCACGCCAAGGAACTCACGATCGCCATTGTCAACAATGGTCACATGATCAACATGCAGAAGGTCGCTGAGGCCTATACCGAGGAAACCGGCGTGGCGCTCAACTGGGTCTCGCTAGAAGAGGGCGTTTTGCGCGAACAGGTGACGTCCGACACAGCCACCGGCGGTGGCCAGTACGACGTTATTAACATCGGCATGCAAGAGGCCCCGATCTGGGGAGCAGCAGGTTGGATTGAGCCGTTGGCATTTGGCGCTGACTACGACATGGATGACATGCTGCCCGCCATTCGCAATGGCTTGTCCCATGATGGCACGCTTTATGCCGCGCCGTTCTACGGTGAAAGCTCGATGGTCATGTATCGCAAGGATCTGACTGACGCGGCGGGTGTCAGCATTTCCGACAATGACAGCTGGGACAACATTCGTGCGGCCGCAGAAGCCATCCATAATCCTGATGAGGTCTATGGCGTCTGCTTGCGCGGCAAGCCAGGTTGGGGTGACAACATGGCGTTCATCACCACCGTCGTGAACTCCTTTGGCGGCGCATGGTTCGCCGCTGATTTCCGCCCGCAGCTTGACAGTGAGGAATGGGAGGCGGCGATCAATTTCTACGTGGATCTTCTTGGTACGTACGGACCTACAGGTTCAGAAGGCAATTCCTTCAACGAAATTCTTGCTCTCTACAACGAAGGCAAGTGTGGCATGTGGATTGATGCCACCATCGCAGCATCCTTCCTCGATGTAGACGGCGTGGCCTATGCGCAGTCTCCGAACGCGGGCAATCCTGTGGGGGCAAACTGGCTTTGGGCTTGGGCTATGGCGGTCCCGTCTGGCACGGACAACGCCGATGAGGCTAAAGCATTCATCGAATGGGCGACATCAAAAGCCTATGTTCAGGCCGTCGCAAATCATCCTGAATTCGGTTGGGGATCTGTTCCAACTGGCACACGCGCCTCGACCTATGAGTTTTCGGAATTCAAAGACGTTGCCGGATTTGCCTATGCGGAACTGGCGGCCATCGGATCGGCTGCTCCGGAAGCAACGGATCTGAAGCCTTATGTGGGCGTCCAGTTTGCGGCGATCCCTGAGTTCCCGCAGGTTGGTTCGGCTGTCGCGCAAGAAATGGCCGCGGCACTGTCGGGCGCGAAATCCGTCGAGGAAGCTCTGGCTGACGCTCAATCTGCAGCCGATGCCATCATGTCGGAAGCGGGTTACTACTAATCCCGCTCTATGCTGGGACAGGTCTGCCTGTCCCAGCCCACCTGTTTTCAGAGGGACACGTGATGCAAGACCGCTCACTTGCCAGACTGTTGCAAACGCCCGCCGTTGTGCTGCTTCTGATCTGGATGCTGGTGCCGCTTGGCATGACGCTGTTCTTCTCGTTCATCCGGTATGTCCTGACCAGTCTGCGCAGACCTGAATGGACCACTCCGTCGCTCGACAATTGGCGGGGCTTGGGCAACTACCAATTCGTTTGGAACAATGATGGCTTCTGGTTGGCTATCTACAATTCGGTCCTGATGGTCGGCTCTATCCTGGTGCTCACGGTCGTCCTGGGCCTGGCCATCGCTGTGCTCATCAATCGCGCCTTCCCTGGGCGTGGCATCGTTCGGGTTTTGCTGATCTCGCCGTTTTTCGTGATGCCCGCCGTCAACGCGGTACTGTGGATCAACATGATCCTCGATCCGGTTTTGGGCCTTCAGGGTCTGGCGGTTGCTGGCATCAATGAAATGATCGACGGGCTGCGGACGTTCCCGATTTTGGGAGGGTTCTTCTCGCTCTGGCCGGACTTGGAGCCAATTTCTTTCCGGGCCACGCAAACCTCGGCCTACGCCGTGATCATGATGGTGACCTGGCAGTGGACACCCTTTGCCGTGCTGATCTTCATGACCTCGCTGCAATCAGAGGACCAACAACAAAAAGAAGCGGCTATTCTGGATGGCGCCAATGCCTGGTCGCGTTTTCGAAACCTGACGCTGCCGCATCTGGGCCGCCCGATCGCGATTGTCATCATGATCCAGGCGATTTTTCATCTCTCGCTTTATGCGGAGATTGAAATTGTCAGCAGGGGCAACGGCAACAAGAACCTGCCCTATCTGATCGGAGAATTCGCCTCCAACAACATCGGCGCGGCCAGTGCCACGGGCATCTACGCCGTCATCCTCGCCAACATTATTGCGATCTTCCTGCTCCGGATGGTCGGAAAAACTTTGATGGATTGAACCCATGGCCATCGTCGCACAAGAAACCAAATTTGCCCGCATCTTCTGGCCCGTCTTGGCCTGGATCGTCGCGCTGATCTTCTTTTTCCCGATCTTCTGGCTGGTGCTGACCAGTTTCAAAACCGACGCTGATGCGGTGAAGCCCGAATTCCTGATCATGTTCCAGCCCACGTTGGAAAACTACCTGAACATGACCGAGAACTATGACTACTGGCGGTTCGCGATGAACTCGGTGATCACATCCGTTTTCGCCACGGTCTTCACGCTGTTCGTGGGCGTTCCCTGCGCATATGCGATGGCCTTCACCCCGTCACGGCACACCAAGGACGTCCTGATGTGGATGTTGTCGACCAAGATGCTGCCCGCTGCCGCCGTGCTATATCCGATGACATTTCTGACCAAGAATTTCTTGGGCATTTTTGACACCCATTTTCTGATCATTCTCGTGCTGAGCCTGATCAACCTGCCCATCGTGATCTGGATGCTGTTCACGTATTTCAAGGAGATCCCCAAGGAGATCATAGAAGCGGGCAAAATGGACGGCGTGAGCACTTGGGGAGAGATCAGGGATATCCTGCTACCGCTCGCCTGGGGAGGTGTCGCGTCAACGGCGCTCTTGTGTTTCATCTTCTGCTGGAATGAAGCCTATTGGACAGTGCGCCTGACAACAACTGAGGCCGCCACACTCTCCAAACTCATTGAAGGGAACCGCGCACCGGAGGGGCTGTTCTTCGGCAGGCTTTCGGCCGTTTCCACAGCGGCGGTCGGGCCCATCATCGTTCTTGGATGGTTTTGCCAAAAGCAGCTTGTTCAGGGCCTCACGTTCGGAGCGGTGAAGTAATGTCAGTGCTGACACCAGAGTTTGAGTTTGTTGATCGGGCCTCGCAATCCATTCGCTATCTCGAACATGGCTGGCCGACGGAGCTCTGCCGGTGGCACGCCCATGAGGAATACGAGCTTCACTTGATTGTGGCGACAGAAGGCAAAGCCTTTGTGGGCGACTACATCGGTCCTTTCTCGCCAGGCGCCTTGTTCTTATGCGGGCCCAATCTGCCGCATAACTGGATCACGGATGAGATCGGAGAAACCGCGACCGTTGGCTTGCGTGACATGTTGGTTCAGTTCAACCAAGACAGCGTAGATCGCCTGAAAATCGCATTCCCTGAGTTCTCGGCCCTCGATGACATGCTGGCGCGCTCCCGCGGCGGCATCGAGTTTATCGACTTTGATTTTTCTCAAGCGCGCCATGCTTTGGAGGGTATTCGCGACACCCTCGGCGCAGATCGCATTTTACGTGTCCTGCAGTTCCTGCTGATGGTCAATGCGCATCCAAAGCAAAAGACCCTTTCGGAAACGCGGCTTTCGCTTCCTAAGGCACAAGCGGGTCGAAACAACATCGCCGATGTCGTGGATTATCTGACGCAAAACTTCGCCGAAGACATCCGTTTGGAAGACGCCGCCAACATGGCGCATATGAGCGCCACATCGTTTTCCCGGAACTTTCAGAAAATGACCGGCAGCAAGTTCAGCACGTTTCTGACGAAGGTGCGGATTGGTCAGGCCTGTTTCCGTCTGCAAGCCACCGAAGAGAAAGTGGCCACGATCTGCCACGAGGTTGGCTTTCGCAACCTTGCGAATTTCAACCGACATTTCCTGAAGGTCAAAGACATGACCCCGTCTGAATACCGCGACCTGATGCGGTCTGAACTGATGCCAGCACCTGAGAAATCGCATGGCTGAACCGCGTTTCTTTGCAACCTCCTATGACCGGTCACAGTGCAGCACCGGGGTGGTTCATATCGGCTTTGGGGCATTTCATCGCGCGCATCAGGCGGTGTTTATCGATGACTATATGAACAAGACGGGCGATCTGAGATGGGGGATCGCCGCCGTCAATCTACGGGCTTCTGAGTCTCAGGCGTTTTCGGACGCGGCACAGGCTGCTGATGGATATCTGCTCAAGACGATTTCTCCAGATGGCACGCAAGAGTTTCGCAAGGTGCGATCTCATTTGGAGCATTGGGACGGATCCAAGGACCTGGACTCTGCCGCGACACTTTTGGCGCGACCAAGCGTGTCCGTCGTGACAATCACAATCACAGAAAGCGGTTATGCCTTCGATGAAAACTGGGCGTTGAACCTCGCAGACGCCGACGTCGCTGCAGACCTTGCGGGCGGCACGCCGAAAACCCTGTACGGGTTTTTGGCGCTTGGTTTGTCGAAGCGTCTCGCCGCCGGGGGTGACCCGATTTCAATTCTGTGCTGTGACAACATTCGAAACAACGGACGGGTTCTTGAACGCGCCTTTCACGCGTTTCTCGATGCGTCCGGGCAGATCGCACTGGGTGATTGGGTGCGCAGCCATGTGTCTTTCCCTTGTTCCATGGTTGACCGCATCACCCCGCGCAGCACGCAAGAGCTTTTCACCGAAGTCAGCAGGCTTTTCCCGGCTGCGGCCACGTGGCCCATCCAAGCAGAAGCCTATTTGCAATGGGTTCTTGAAGATCGTTTTGCGGGGCCCATCCCCGCACTTTCAGGCGCGGGCGTTCAGATCGTCGAAGATGTTGAACCCTTTGATGAAGCCAAAATTCGAATTCTGAACGGTGGTCATACATGTCTTGCCTACCTTGGTGCCCTATCGGGTCATCACACCTTCGATGCTGCTATCCGCGACCCCAAACTGCGTGCGCATTACGATCAGTGGGAGGTTGAGGAGGTCTTGCGCGGGCTTGGAAACAACTTCCCATTCGATCTGAACACCTATCTCGCTGAAGTGACGCATCGGTTCGAGAATGAGGGCATCGCGGATCAACTAGAACGCATTTGCATGGATGGATATTCCAAGATGGGCCTCTACATTCGTCCAACCCTGGATGCCTGTTTGCAACAGGGCATTACGCCGAATGCAGGCTATGCCAGCATCGCGTCTTGGGTGGTTTTCGCCAAAAGATTTGCCGCTGGCAAATCTGCCATTCCGTATCATGAACCTTTTTGGGATGTTCTCGCGCCGATGCTTGTCGCCGGACGAGAAGAGGATCTGGCGCGTGATCCGCAGCTTTGGGGCGGTTTGCCCGCACGCGTCCCGGACTTTGCCCCCGACCTAACCGCAGCAATCAAACGGATGGATGCACGATGGCCAGCTTAACCCTCAGAGATGTTGCCAAAGCCTATGGCTCGACGCGTGTGATTGAGAGCATCGACCTCGACATCACGGATGGTGAATTCGTCGTTTTCGTCGGACCTTCGGGCTGTGGTAAGTCCACGCTGTTGCGCATGATTGCGGGTCTTGAAGAAATCTCGGGAGGTGATGTGTCCATCGGAGCCACGGTGGTTAATGAAGTGGCGCCAGGCAAGCGAGGCGTGGCCATGGTTTTCCAGACCTATGCACTCTACCCGCACATGACGGTCTACAACAACATGGCCTTCGGTTTGAAGCAGGCCAAGATGCCCAAAGATCAAATCGACAAGCGCGTGCGCGAAGCGGCCGACATTCTGGACATTGGCCCGCTTTTGGATCGTACACCCCGGGCGCTTTCAGGCGGACAGCGCCAACGCGTCGCCATCGGGCGCGCCATTGTCCGCGAACCCGAAGTGTTTCTCTTTGACGAGCCGCTCTCAAATCTTGATGCCGCTTTGCGCGTGCAGACCCGGCTTGAGATCGCGCGCCTGCATGAGCGGCTTGGGTCCACGATGATCTACGTTACCCACGATCAGGTGGAGGCGATGACCCTTGCGGACAAAATCGTGGTCCTGCGCGGCGGCGATATTGAACAAGTTGGCAGCCCAATGGAGCTTTATGAGCGGCCACAAAACACCTTTGTGGCCCAGTTCATTGGCAGCCCGAAAATGAACTTCTTCAACTATTCGGACTTGGCGAAGACGGCCCCGCCGGAGCTCAGGCAATTTGATGAGGACACGATCATTGGGATCAGATCTGAACATCTGAGCCTGTGCAGCGCAGGAGAAGAAACACTGTCTGCGACCTACGAATTGGTCGAGCAGCTGGGCGAACATGCTTTGGTGCATTGCACGACGTCCGGCGGGACTGAATTCATTGCCAAGCTGGACATTCCTCCGCAATCGGGGCGCGACGTGCCCTTGTATCTGCGCGTATCGCCGGACCAGGTGCATCTGTTCAACCGCGAGACAGGCCTGCGCAAGTAATCCTGTGCTGTGGAAAAGCGTTGATTGATATGGTCCCCAAATCCGTGGTCGAAAGCGGCGAATGTTTCGCGCGTAATCTTGGAGGCTGCCTCTTCAACACAGCTATTGCGCTCGGCTGACATGGTCGAGTAGCTCGCGACGGGCAACCATCTCAAACCGGAAATCTAAAAGAAAGTCTTGCGCTTGACGAAGGTGAATAGGATGCGTTGCTCACCTCTTCAAGGATGGCCTCGATGTCGGTGGTGGCGCGGGACTCTCCCTTGTTGACGCAGTGTTGCACTACATCCTGCTTTACGGCGTCACCGCAAGGCTGTTGGTCAAGGCCTTTCCGCAAAAGGGGGGGCACAGGCGTCACAAAATGCTGCAACCGATCCTTCAGACACCGTCGGCCTATGGGTTCCAACTTGCGTCTCACGTCTACAGGATGTTGGCGCGGTGCACGGTGACGCTGTTATCGCGCATGGAACGCGCGGCGGAAAGCGGGCGGGCTATAGCCGAATGGCTTGCCAGAAACGACGTCATCAAGGCCCGTATGCTGCACCCGGAAATGGCGGAAAATCACCGCGCACTTGCCTTGCGCGTGGCGGAACGACCTATAGCAACCGCTTTAATTGAGACTTGCCATTCAGATGAACGGCAACTCGCACAGTGTTCCTTCCAGGCTTTGCCCGTGCTTCATGACAGTAACGACATCGCCTGGCTGACACGAAACGGAAACCAGCGCGAAACCGATCGATGCGTTAAGGCGCGGTGACCAACCGCCGTTTGTCATGTTGCCGACCTTCACGCCATCTTTCTCAATGTCGTACCAAATTGCGTGTCCTTCATGGGCCTCTTGGCCCAGGATCTTAACCCCAAGCTGATGGCGTTTGACGCCCTCTTCTTTGATTTTTCTCAAGGATCGAATACCGATGACCTCGTCATCCAGAGTGAGGTTGACGTATTTCTCCAAACGCACTTCAAACGGATTGGTTTTCGCGTCTGTGTCTCCACCGTAGGACAGCAACCCGCTTTCGATCCGCTCAACCGGATTTGGATAGCCGGGACCGATGCCCAGCGATATGCCCGCTTCATGCACAACGTTCCACAGCTCTTTGCCGCGGGATCCATCCATAAGGAACAACTCAAACCCGCCTTGCTTTGAAAAGCCTGCCCGCACCAGTTTCACGGGTATGTCTCCTGCGAGCACATCGGCGAACCAGAAGAACTTCAGATCGCGTACCCATTCTCCAAACAGTTTGGCGATAACATCTTCGGCCTTGGGGCCCTGCACGGCGAGTGGCGACACATCAGGTTCGCAAATTTCCACGTCCAGTTGACGCTCATGCGCAATGCTCTGTGCCCACAGCTCAATGTTGTTGTCGGCGATGGAGAACCAGAATTTGTCTTCGGCGAGTTTCAAAACCACCGGATCGTTGATCAGATTGCCCGCGTGATCGCACATCGGCACATATTTTCCTTGGCCGATGGCGCATTTGGAAAGATCACGCACAGAAAGGATCTGAGCCAATCGAGCGGCGTCGGGGCCTGAGATTTCAATTTGCCGCTGCACGCTCACATCCCATTGGCTGACCGCGTTGATGAGGCGCTCATATTCGGCCGAAGGGTCGCCAAATGACACTGGCATAAGCATTTTGTTATAGGGTGAAAAAGCGGTCGCGCCGGCCTCGATTGTGGCATCAAAAAAAGGGGAAACGCGTAGCCGCGTGTTTGGGCCAATCTGCATCATAGGACCACCTCTTTACCGGTAGGAAACGTGGAATCAGGCCGCAAAATTGCGATTAGCGGACGCTATGCCCGTAAGGTATTCGGATCAATAGAAATTATCGCTAAACGAGCTTTCGGATAGAGTGCGTTGGGCGAATAGTTGGGGCAAAGTGGATTTAATATTCTGTTTTTAAACAAAAAAATCAGGGTAAATCCTTGGCGTTCCTCGCTGACAATTTATTACATATAATATAGAATATTACATTAAGCGTATCCTTTCACTCAAATTCTAACCAAAGCCAGCGTATGCCTTCCAGGCTGCCCGGAAAACTTTCTGCGGCCATCAGGAAGAAACGAATTGCTCAATTTTTTACATATTATATATAATATAAATAATGATGTATCGAATCGAAAACCTAGGGCGTTCATGCACCTCAATCGCGCGTAAAGCGTGACCGCTGCTGTGTCTTTGCGCTGTTCCGCGGGCTGCGCTTTTCTGCGGGCGGGGGCGCTGAAATGGATGCAAGCTCCGCACCGCAGTTTGAAATGCTCCCGCTGACCGATTTGCAGGAGATCGGCACAGCTGTTTTGATCAACGCTGGCGTAAAGCGCGCTGCGGCGGAAATACAGACTGGTGCGTTGCTCGCGGCAGAGCTCAAAGGACATGCGTCGCACGGTCTGCTCAGATTGCCGCGACTTGTCAGGCGTATAAGAAACGGCGTGGCCAATCCAAATTCAACCGGCAAACATCAGTGGATTGGGCAATCGCTGCTGCACGTGGATGGCGGCCATGGCCTAGGGCCGGTCGTCGCGCAGCACGCTATTGATGCCTTGTCAGATCGGCTTGAGACCACCGGGATCGCATTGGCGGCGATCAGTAAGTCAAACCACATCGGTATGTTGGCCTACTATGCCGAGCGCATGGCGCAGAACGGGCAGATAGCGATCGTTTTGTCCACCAGCGAAGCTTTGGTGCATCCCTATGGCGGACGTTTTGCGATGTTGGGGACCAACCCCATTGCCATTGGTGTTCCGGCTGGAGAGCGGCCCTTTGTCTTGGACATGGCCACCAGCAAAGTGTCGATGGGTAAAATCCACCACTATTCTGATACGGGCCAAGAGTTGGATGCTGGTTGGGCTCTGGACGGGAAGGGTGAGCCAACCACGGACGCGACGGCGGCCAAGGCCGGGGCGATTGCGCCTTTTGGGGGGCCAAAAGGCTACGCGTTAGGCCTCGCGTTCGAGGTTCTGGTCGGCGCGCTGACGCAGTGCGCCCTGGGAACAGAGGTCGTTGGCACGCTGGATTCTGACAAGCTTTGCAACAAAGGCGACCTGATTTTTGCGATTAAGCCGCGCTCCGGTGCAGCCAGCCATGCCATTGAAAGGTATTTGGACGCCGTGCGCTCAACCCCTGCCATCCAGCCTGGCGACACCGTCACTGTGCCCGGCGATCGCAGTGCCGCACGAGAGGCTGAAATCCGTGAAAATGGCATCACGCTGCCCGCTCAGCTTGCCGCGGAACTGCGCGCGTTGAGCGCCGGAAGGGACGTTTAGACATGTCATCTTTGGGAGTATTGCGATCACCTGAAACCGTGCTTTTTGCGGAAGGCGCACTTACAGCGTTACCGGATCAGGTTGAGCGGTTTGGGTCAAAAGTGCTGGTCTGCACGGATCCGGTTGTGGCTGGTTTCCCGGCGGTTCTGCAGATCTTGGATGCGCTAAAAGCGAACGGCGCAGAGGTGGCGGTCTACGCGGACACCACGCCTGAGTTGCCAATATCCTGCGTGCATGACTGCATCGAAAAGCAGGCCGATTTCACGCCTGATGTTGTGGTTGGCCTTGGCGGTGGCAGTTCGATTGATCTGGCCAAGCTTGTGGCCTTGGCCTACCGACATGGTCGCGAATTGTCCACTTTTTACGGAGAGAACCTGGTTCCGGGTCCGACAGTGCCAATCATCGCAGTGCCGACCACCGCTGGAACCGGGTCAGAGGCAACGCCTGTTGCCGTGCTTGACGATCAGGGGCGCGAGCTGAAGGTCGGAATTTCAAGTCGTTACCTCATTCCGCGCGTCGCGTTGGTGGATCCGTCTTTGACCCTGAGTTGCCCGGCCGGGCTCACCGCCGCGTCTGGCGCGGATGCTATGACGCATGCCATTGAGGCCTTCACGGCCATCAAAAGGGACCCGGACCCAGGACTGGAAACCGCCGGTGTTTTCGTCGGTAAAAACGACCTCAGCGACATGTTCGCATTAGAGGCCGTGCGTCTCATCTCTCGCAATCTGGAAGCGGCGGTTTTAGAGGGCGCGAAAGCTGACGCTCGTAACGCAATGGCGAAGGGCTCCCTTTTGGCAGGGCTTTCATTTGGCTCTGCCGGGACTGCAGCTGCGCACGCGATCCAATATCCAATCGGCGCGCAAACCAAGACGCCCCACGGGTTGGGCGTCGCGGCTTTGATGCCGTATGTGATGGCGTTCAATCGCTCACATTGCACGGCGGAATATGCGCAGTTGGCCCAGGCGATGGGGTCGGGGGCTGGCAGCTCTGATTTGATGGCTGACCAAGCCGTCGAGATGGTCGCGGATCTGTTTTCGCGCGTCGGAATTCACAAAACGCTTCCGGAGCTTGGCGTCACTCCAGATCAGCTTGACTGGATCATCGACAGGTCTCTTTTGCCAGCGCGCCTCGTCAACAACAACCCGCGCCCACTTGATCGCGATGGGATCGAGGAAATTGTGACCAACGCGATGTCGGGCACGCTCACTCTCAGACGCAAGGAAACCGCATGAACAAGCATCTGACGAACCGCTTTGAGTACAACTTGTTTATCGGGGGCGAGTGGCTCGCCGCAAGCCAGCCGCGCATTGATGTGATCAACCCTGCTGATGGCTCTTTTGTGGGTTCGGTGGCAAATGCAGGAACCGGGGAGGCTTTGGCGGCCGTTAGGGCCGCGCACGACGCTGGCCCGGCCTGGGCGGCCACATCGCCCAGAGAGCGATCCGTCATTTTGCAACGGTGCTTTGAGCTGATGCAGGCCGAAGCGGAGGACCTGGCCCGTCTGATAACGATGGAAAACGGTAAATCGCTGACCGATGCGCGCGGAGAGGTGGCTTACGCAGCTGAGTTTTTCCGCTGGTTCGCCGAAGAGGCCGTGCGCATCAGGGGTGAAATGAACGTGGCGCCCTCGGGGGCCAATCGCATGATCATACATCATCAGCCGGTGGGCGTCGCACTTTTGATTACGCCATGGAACTTCCCGGCGGCTATGGCCACGCGAAAGATGGGCCCAGCGCTTGCCGCGGGTTGCACCGTCGTGCTCAAACCCGCGACTGAGACACCGCTGACTGCCTATGCAGTGGCCGATATCATGGACCGTGCTGGCGTGCCGAAAGGCGTGGTCAATGTCATTACGCCGAATAAGCCCTCGGGCGTCATAAGCACGTTGATGAACCATCCCAAGGTGCGCAAAGTGTCCTTCACTGGATCCACCCCTGTGGGTCGCATCCTTCTTTCGCAAGCTGCGCAGAACGTTTTGAAATGCTCGATGGAGCTTGGTGGTAACGCGCCGTTTCTGGTGTTTGACGATGCCGATCTGGAGGCCGCGGTGGACGGTGCCATGATCGCCAAGATGCGCAATGGCGGCGAGGCGTGTACGGCGGCAAATCGCTTTCTGGTTCAGGACAGCGTGGCGGAAAAGTTCACCGAGATGCTGGCCGAACGCATGGCGTCGATCAAGATCGGCAATGGGCTGGAAGATGGCGTGCAGTGCGGCCCGATGATCAATGCGGCTGCTATCAAAGACATTCAGGAATTGGTGGATGATGCCGTGGGCGAAGGCGCTCGTGTCGTCACTGGTGGCAAAGCCATGGACGGCGAGGGGCACTTTTTTGCGCCCACGGTTCTTGCGGATGTGCCGAAATCTTCGCGCATGCTGATCGAAGAAATCTTCGGCCCGGTCGCGCCGATTGTCACCTTCAAGACAGAAGACGAGGCGATCGAGATGGCCAACGACACCGAGTATGGTCTTGTGTCCTACCTCTACACAACCGATCTGGCCCGCGGTTTGCGGGTCAGTGAGGCGCTTGATGCGGGGATGATCGCGCTTAACCGCGGCTTGGTTTCCGATCCTGCCGCGCCCTTTGGGGGTACGAAGCAAAGTGGGCTTGGCCGTGAGGGCTCTCACTGCGGCATCCACGAATTCATGGAAGTCAAATACATCGCGACGGACTGGTGATGGCGCCCCGAAAAGGCCGCGCCGTGTCCAAATCAGGAGGATAAATCGTGAAAGATCTGATGCAAACGCTCACAATGAGCCAGACAGGCATGGATGAGGTTCAATCCATTCTGGGAAGCCCTGAAAACCCGCTGCTGCAGCCTTTCCTGGATGTGGTGGCGAAGTACGGCACGCCCGAAGAGATCAATGCCAAAGCCGCGGCGTCCCGTGATCTCGGCAACCTCAAGGCACGGCTGAAGGATATGGGCTCGCCCTATCTGGCCGATCTTGACTGGCTGGAGGCGCAAATTGCAGCTGGCGCCTTCATTTCAATGGAAGATTACGCAGCTCAACACGGCGCGAGCGATGCCGCGCCAACCGGCACCGAAGTGACGCTTGAGATCAGCGCGTGTCAGTATTTCCCGTGGCTCATCGCGCAAGCCAAGCGCTGTATTGCCGAAGGTGAGCTGATGCCCGGCCGCATTATTCGCGTGCGAAATATGGCGGAGTCGGAAGGCGACCAGGGCGACCTGCTGGCACTGAATGCGGCGGCACAAATCCTAGGCTCCACGGTTGTTGAAACGCTCAACACCAATGGTGTGGATGGCTCTAACGTGCATTTGGGTGGGCCGGACACACTGGCGGGGTACTTCGGCGGCATCGGCATGCCCAATGATTACCCGCTCAAATGGCTTGATGAATACCTGCATTACTACACCGAGTGTGGCACCATTCAGGCGCTTAACATCAGCCCGGGTCAGCTGATGATCGGCTACATGTTGAACCTCTTGGGCGTGGACAATGAGTTTAAAGTCTCAGTGTTTTATGCAGGTCACGACAGCGCCCACGGTGTCTTTTACACGCTCGCCATGGCCAAGATGATGCAGCGCAGTGACGGGCGTTCGCCCCTAAAAGGCCTGAACCTGAGCAACTCTGTAAATGCGCAAACCATCATGGATATCGCCGCGATCCGCGACCAGCTTGGCATGCGCGATAGTGTGCGGATCGAGCATCACATCACCGAGGCCTATAAGAGCATTGTGCGCCAGCCCTACAACCGCCGCGACGACCTTCTTGAGGTGGCGCAGACAGTGACAAACATCGCCGCAAAACACGAAGGCGGTGAGCCGGAAACAGAGGCGACGCGCGACCACCCTTCGGATATTTTCGACTACTTCGTCAGCAAGGAAGAGATGGAGAAGACGGGTATGATGGCGCAGGCCCAGACCAATTACATGGACAAGCACGCGGCGATGCAGAACACCGCGCAAGCTTTGGCCAAAACGGGCGTCGGCCTGATCGGTGCGGCAAATCTTCACAAATGACAAGATATGTCATTTAAGTGACGATCAGCGCGGCCGGATCCTCCCACGGCCGCGCTTTTCATTGCCGTATTTTGTCTCTGTGCGTGGTGCAGACGAAACCGTGCGCGCATTTATTATTCCTTTTCGCGGCATTTGAACCCGCTGTCGTTTGCGGGGTTCGCCGCTTGCGCACATATTATATATAATATAACATAAATTTAGCCGGTTTGGGAGGCCAGCTACATGATTTTTCCAAAAGAACCGCCGTCGAGGCGAAGACTGTGCCACGCGGATGAGTAGCAAGCTCATCACTTGGCTGCCCGATAGGCTCACAGACGTGGCGAGCCTTCTTCTCGTGTTGATGATGCTCAACATCACCCTCGATGTGATCTTGAAGGCGCTGTTTAACGCGCCGATCCAAGGCACGCTGGAGGTGACGGCGTATTACTACATGGTCGGATCGGTTCTCCTGCCAATCGCCATTGTTGAGCTTACGCGATCTTCAATCTCTGCGGATGTGTTTTTCAACCTGATGCCATTTGGCCTGAGGTTCACGCTGATGGTGTTTATCCTTGCCCTATGCGTCGTGGCCTATGCCGGGCTGGCTTGGATCACATGGTCGGACGCCATGCGCGCCTTTGGGCGCAACGAGGTTTCCATGGGCGGTGTGGGCATGCCGATCTGGCCCAGCCGTTTCATACTGCCGGTCAGTTTTGCGATGGGCGCGCTCGCGTGCGCGTGGAACCTTTTGCTCTTGCTGACCTCGCCTGATGCAAGGGCTGATCTGGTCGCGGATGCCACAGAGCAACTGATCAACGAAGAGATCGAGTAGCTAATGGACAGCATCGAGATTGCCACGCTTTCCATTGTTGCACTGCTTGGGCTCATCGGCCTTAAAGTGCCCATAGGGGTGGCCCTTATCGTCGTTTCTTTCGTGGGCATTTGGCTGGGCACGTCTATGGGCGCCGCATGGGGTCTAACCCGCGCTGTTCCGTTCAATTTCGTGGCGAAGTGGGAATTCAGCGCGGTGCCCATGTTCCTTCTGATGGGTTACATCGCTTCAAACGCCGGGCTCACCACCGCGATGTTCACTGCCATGCGGCTTCTGCTCAACAGGCTGCCGGGCGGTTTGGCCTGCGCCACGGTGGGTGCGTCCTCGATGTTTGCGGCGGCGTCTGGGTCGTCCATTGCCACCTCCGCCGCGATGGCTCGTATCGCGATACCTGAGATGTCTCGGGCGAAATATGATCTGTCTCTATCGACCGGCTCTGTTGCAAGCGCGGGCACTCTGGGCTCCATGATCCCGCCGTCGATTGCGATGGTAATCTATGGGGTGTTCACCGATACGTCGATCGGCAAGCTCTTCATCGCAGGCGTGATCCCGGGGCTTTTGTCTGCGCTCATGTTCGTTGTGATGATTGTAATCCGGGTCAGGCTGAAGCCGTCATTGGCACCGCGCGAACATGTGGCCCGCGTCTGGTCGCCAGAGCTCAAAGCCGCGCTCAAAGAAATCTGGCCGCTGCCCACTCTCATCCTGTGCGTATTGGGTGGCATTTTCGCAGGTCTGATGACGCCGACAGAGGCCGGCTCGGAGGGCGCTTTCGTCGCGCTCCTGATCACGCTCTATCGCGGTGTGTTTTCGATTGCTCTCATGAGGGGCGCCCTCCGCGATGCTGCTATCGGCACATCCACGATTTTTTTGATCGCGATCGGCGCGTCGATGTTCACGGCCTATATGGGCCTCAGCGGGTTGCCCGCGACAGTGTCCCAGGGCTTGCTCGACACTGTCGAAAGCCCGATCACGCTCATTTTGATCATTGCAGCCGTCTGCCTGATCGGGGGTATGTTCCTCGATTCCATAGGCCTGATGCTGTTGACGCTGCCGTTCTTTATTCCCGTGCTCCAGGGTGCAGATATCGACTTCATTTGGTTCGGCATCATAATGGTGAAGCTGCTTGAGATCGGCCTCATCACACCGCCTGTGGGCCTTAATTGTTACGTGATCCAATCCGCCATGGGCAAATCTGTGCCTCTGAGCACGGTCTTTCGAGGCGCCGGGTGGTTTGTCGCCACCGACCTGGTGACGCTTTCTCTGCTCATTTCCTTTCCCATCCTCGCGCTCTGGCTGCCGGGGCTCATGGGATGACCGCAAAACCCAAATCAACACTGAAGGCATCAACACACAGGAGGAGACCATGTTGATCAATAGAAACACTATCGCCAGCCTTGCACTGGTAGCGACGGGCCTTTCGGCAACACCGTCAGTCGCGGACTCAGTCATGTCGAGCTGGCTTGGACCGACCCAACCGATCACGATCTACGGTCACGAAGAATGGGCCGCAGCCGTGAAAGAAGCCACAGACGGTGAGGTCGATATTCGCCTAGTGCTCGGTGGCGCGCTCATTCCGGCGGCGGCAACAACGCAGGGCATCGCCGATGGCGTGGCTCAGATCGGGCTGGTGTCCGCAGCCTACACCCCATCAGAGCTGCCCGTCGCCAATGCTCTGGGCGATCTTGGCTTCGCCACGCCTGACCCCATGGTGCTGGCCTTCGCCTATGCCGACTTCATGATGAATGAGCCGATGGGCTACGGCGAGTGGCGCAACAACGGCGTGATCTATGCTGGTGCACATTCCACGCCGTCCTATCATTTCATCTGCAAGGAAGAGCTTTCAACGGTCGCCGATTTCGCAGGCAAACGCATTCGCCTTTTCGGTGGCGGTTGGGCGCGCTTTGCAGAAGAAAAGCTTGGCGCGGTCAGCGTGAACATGACGTTCGGAGAGATTTACACCGGCCTTGAACGCGGCGCGCTGGATTGCGTGGCGGCGGACCCCACCGTGCTGACCAGCGGGCCGTCGATCAAAGAGCTGGTCACGGGCTTCACCAATGTGGCACTGAGCCCTTACTACACCAACGCCACGTGGATCTATAACGTGGACTTCTGGCAAGGCCTGACCGATGCGCAGCGTCGCGCGATTTTTGACGAGTCTGCCAAGGCGCTTGCAAGGCTGCATGTGAAATACGCCGCTCAGGTCGACGCATCACTGAGCGAGGCCACGGCCGATGGTGTCACAATCGTCAATTCCGATGAGCTGGAGGCAGCCTATGAGGAATGGGTCGCAGGGGATTCAGCCACGGCCAAAGAGCTGGCAAAATCCAAATTCGGCATCGAAGACCCAGAAGCGCTCCACGCCACGTTCCAGACCTATATCGACAAGTGGAAAGGCCTGATGGGCGATATGGACCGGACGGATGAAGCTGCCCTCGCGGCGCTTTTGAAAGCCAACCTTTACGATCCGATTGACGTCTCCACCTACGGAATGGAATAAGCGTCACACACCCTGACCGGGCTAAATTTCGTCCGGTCAGGGAAGCAACATTGTGATCGCACCTAAAATTGTCTAATTCAGGCACGGATCATCGGGACTGTGCTGAAAATTGAACAAGACGAAGAAAATAGAAGAGTTAAGCCTTGTTGACCGTCTCGTGGGCCTCCTGCGGGACGCTATTATCAATGGCGAAATAGAGCCTGGCGCCCATATCGGCATAAAAAATATCTCCGACGCCTACGGTGTGAGCATGATACCGGTGCGCGAAGCCTTAGCGCGTCTTTTGGCTTCGCGTCTGGTGAGGGTGGAAAACAATCGCGGATATTTCGTGGCCGATAGGCCAACGCCTGACAAGTTTCGTCAGTTCATCGAAGCGCGTGAGCTTTTTGAGTGTTCTGTCATTGGCATGGGCTTTGACAACGCCACACCGGCGGACATCAAGAAACTGCGCGGTCTTAACGAAAAGATGGGCAAGGTGGCGGCATCGCAGCGCAAAGACCGAATGGTCAAATGGAGCGCGCTCAATGTGGAGTTTCACCAGGTTCTCGTTGGCTTGGCGCGCAACTCTTATCTCAGCAATCAATACGCTGATTTGTCATTTGGAAACATGCACTTTCAACTGGTGCGCAGCTTGCCGAAAGAGTTCACTTCGCTCGAACAGCTTGTCGGCGAACATGACCAAATGATCGAGGCCTTGGAGGCGGGTGACAGAGACCGGTTTTTCGCCGTGTTGTCTGCCCATATCCGCAACATCATGATCGAAGAATAACGCCTGATTTACCTTGTGAATCCTACGTTTGCTTTTAGACTCTGAAGCTGAATAAACGACAGGTTCAGGACCCCTCCAATGAGCGAATATCTATTGGCTGAAGAGTTGGATGCAATCATCGCGGAAGCCATCTCCACGGGCAAAACAACGGGTCTCGAATTGATGGAGCGCCGTGGAGCGGCCGTGGTGGAAGCGGTGCTGGAGCACTGGCCTGAATTTGACCGCAAAGGCCGCACTGCCATCGTTTTTTGCGGCCCAGGCAACAACGGAGGGGACGGGTTTGTGATCGCGCGTCTTCTTCACGAGCGCGGTTGGCTGGTGGAGGCCTACATCTACGGCGAGCCCTCGCAACTGCCTGCGAATGCCAGGGTCATGTACGAAAAGTGGCGCAAAATCGGATCAGTTGGCAGCCTTTTGGATGACTTCAATGCGCAGATCTCCTGGCGGACGTCGGATTTGGCGGTCGATGCGCTTTTCGGCTCCGGTATCAATCGCGCTGTTCCGGAACTGGTGCGCGTGCTCTTCAACCTTGATGACGCCACCGACATCTTTGCGGAGCCTTTGATGCGGGATTCACCCAATTTCGTGGCGCCGCGTGTCGTTGCTGTTGACCTGCCAAGCGGGATCACTCCCGATACAGGCGAATTTTATCTGCAGCCAGAAGGCGGGCAGGGCGCGGCTTCTGCCAATATGACAGTGACCTTCCATCGCAAACGCCGAGGTCACAGATTGGCGGTGGGTCCGGTGCTCGCCGGAGAGGTCATCGTCAAAGATATCGGGCTTTAGATGTGTCGCATGTTCGCACCGCAAAACCGGCGCCCACTTTTGCTGAACATGCTTTAAACGACGACGCGGGTCACGTGGTTTGACAGCATGTCGAGGAAGTGTTCTTTTTCGCCAGCTTCCAGTGCCGTGATCAACTCGTCGTGCTCGTTGACCAGTTTCTTAAGATTGTCCGGTGTGTGAGGATAAGCGCGCATCAGTTGAAGATGGGTGTTTCCGAAAGACATATCTGAATACTGCTCGCTCAAATAGAAATTGCGCGCAAGGCCGACCAAAACCTGATGAAACCGCACATTCAGGCTGCTCCATTCGATGATGATGGATTGCTCGTCGGGCCCGCTGAACAGATCATGCATCTGCGCGTTCAAGTCGCGCAGCAATTCCAAGTCTTTTTCGTTGACGTTCTCAAAGCCCAATCTCACCACCGACGTTTCAAAAAGCGCGCGGGCCTCGAGGAACTCTTGAAATTCGTCTTTGGATGGAGGTTCAGCAACGAAATAGCCGCGGTTTTTTTCAGACGTCAAAAGCCGTGACGCACCCAGACGCGCGAGCGCTTCGCGCACAGGGATCATACTGACGCCGTAAGTGTTCGCGATCTCGCGCACGCTGATATGGGCACCAGGAGCCATTTCGCCGAAGACGATTGAATCGTGGATATGGCGGACAAGTTGGTCCACCAGGCTGTTTTGTTCTGCCAATCTGGCTGTGTTCATTCCCTACGCCGCCGCGCCGCGTTCAGCCTTTAGCTTCCGCTTAAGGATCTGCCGTACGCGCACCGCTGCGCCGTCAGCACTTAGGTTAACCTCGGGGTAGTTTAGCCAGCGCGGGACGGATTCAATGGCCGCCTGCATGTGTTCCAGCAGGGCACGAGCTTCATCAAAAGCTTTCTTGATGCTGGCGCGGGTCTTGGTGGCAACCTCTTCTGTGATGCTTGGCACATCGAAGGCGGCACCCCAGAAGTAATGCGTCGTGCCGCGTTTGGCCGGTGTCACAACATGGGCCCCGCGCACGAGATAGTCGACGCGATCACCTTCTTGTGCCTCAATATCGTGGACGATCCAATCAGAGAAAGACACGGCCAGTGTCGGCATTCGACCCTCCTGTTCCCGTTTCACAATTTTTCCATCCGGAAACCCGAAGCCCGCGCAGAACAGCGGGCTAAGCGGGGAGGGGTCAAAGTCTTGGGTATAGACGATTGTGTCTCCATCCATTGAAACATGTGGTGCCGTATCCCAATCGCCCTGCTGGAATGTATCGGCGTGCAAATACGCGATATGCGTCAGGTCCATCACGTTTTCACGGATCAGCACCCAGTTTGCTGTCACCTCATAGTAGCCGTTCACATAAGACCAGGCCGGATCAGTCGTGTAAGACATGTCGATCGGCTCACAATCAATCGCGTCCGGATCACCCATCCAGATCCAAATGTAATTGCCGCTCTCGCGCAGTGGATAGCTGTTGACCTTGGCGTTTTTGGGCACGTTGTCCTGGGTTGGAACCAGCGTGCACATTCCATCTTTGCCGAACGTCATGCCGTGATAGGGGCACTGGATTTGATCGTCGATAATCTTGCCCTGAGACAGCGGGGCCCAACGATGCGGGCATCGGTCATCCAAAGCCACTGGCGTGCCATCGGACATCCGGTACATCACAATCGGAAACTCCAAAAGCCAACGCGACATCGGCTTCTCGGTGACCTCATTTGCAAAGGCCGCACACCACCACATGTTGCGCGGATAATTGTCTTCGAGAATGCCGTTGGGGATAAGCTGCATCCCCTTTTGCAAGCCGGTTGACGGGTCGACTTTGACTACTGGTTCGTTGGCGTCGTCTTTCATCCTGGCAATCTCCGTTGCTGGTGCTTGGTCAGCGGCAGGTCAAGCGACCTGTGACGCGCGTCCCTTTTTCTTGGTGGCGATCATTTGTGCGAAACGCGCGGCTTCTTCGGCGTTCATTTTGTAGGTATGCTCTTCATCCGGGAACGTGCCCGCGCGGACATCGCTGGCAAAGTCTTCAATCGCTTTGGTGGCGACCTCTGCGATGTTGCCGTAGCGCTTGGCGAATTTCGGTTTAAACGTGTCGAACGCGCCGATGAGGTCATAGCCGTTGAGCATCTGACAGGTGCCTGCAGAACCCGCGCCGATGGAAAAGGTAAAAATATCGACGGCTTCATCAACCGCGCGCCCGACCTCATAGGGCATCGCTTCGATCTCAAGGCCGATGGCGCCGGCCTCTTCGATAGCCAGGGCATTCTCCACGATTTCCATGGACGCCTCCGCCGTTCGACCTTGCATCTTAAAGCCGCCCATCAGATGCACGCGGTGGGGCAAAAGGCCCACATGGCTCATCACCGGCACGCCTGCGTCGGCGACGGCTTTGATGGTGTCAAAAAGCTCCCGCCCGCCCTGAAGCTTGACGGCATCTGTCCCGCCTTCCTTCATCAGGCGCATGGCATTGCTGATCGCCATGTCAGGTGTCGCATAAGAGCCATAGGGCATCGACACGAGGCAGAGGGTATTGGGGGCGCCTCTTCGAACGGCGCGACAATGGTCGATCATCTGATCCACGGTGATCGCCAGTGTGTTCTCGTGGCCGTGCAGTGTCATGCCCAAACTGTCACCAACCCCAACGATATCGACGCCCGCGCGTTCCGCCCAGGAGGCGGTCATAAACTCACCCACAGCCACCATGGCGAGCTTTTCACCGTCTCGCTTCTTTTGGGCCAACTCAGGAATGGTGAGTTTGGTTTTCATGAGAATCCCTCAAAATCGCACATATAGATTATATATAATATCAACTAAGTCAAGGTTTTGGGACACTTTTTCAAGAGGTGTTTGGCCCGTTTTGATCAAACCAAAAGGGCGCAGTGCGCTCTGTGGGTGTTGGGAGTTTTCGGATCTTTGAAATGCTGCCGCCACAAAGGGTCTTCCCTTCGCGGCGGCATTGTTGTTGGCCGTGCCGTGGCATCAGCAAAAGTAATTGCCTGTAACTACTTTACTTCAATTGCCACCGCGTCGGTTGAGCCGGAAACCGGTTTTGGAAGAGTGAGCTCCAAAATCCCGTCTTCATATTTTGCTTCGATCCTGTTCGCGTCGACGCTTTGGGACAAATTGATCGCGCGAACGTAACGGCCAACACGCCTTTCATGACTGATCCACCTTGCATCGGGTGGGTCGAATGCCATTGCCTCGGCTGATACGGTGACAACACCGTTCACCAAGTCCACGCTCAGGTCTTCGCGACGCACGCCGGGTAAGTCCATCACAACGATGAAGCTTTCCGCCGTTTCGACCACATCCACCGGCGGGACACGCGCATTGTGATATTGCGGTGTGGCCCCACCTCCGAACATGCGATCAATGATGTTTGCATCATGCTCACCAGGGGTGACCATAACGGTCCCAAAGGGCGATGAAATACGCTCTGACATGTGGACCCTCCTATTCTGCTGGTGTTTCTTTGCGCGTGTCTGACACAGGGATCTTTACGGTCGTCTGTTCCAGATCAAGCGATGGATAGTCTTCGCGAAGCCACTTCATCAGCGACATGACCATCATTATGAGCACGACCATCAACGGGATCGCCACGACCACTGACGCCGCCTGAAGCGCGGAGAGTGAATCTTTGCCTCCTGCATACATCAATGCGAGCGCGACAGCCGCCAGCGCGAAGGCCCAGAAGAAGCGATGCCAGCGGGCAGGTTCAACCGGCTCGCCGCTGTCTTCGGTTGCCACGGTGGAGAGCGTGTAGGCGGAGCTGTCCATTGTGGTGGCGCCAAAGATGAAGGCCAGGATCACGAAGACGATCAGAAGCGGCAATCCAAATGGGATGACCCGATCACCCACCAGAACGATCGTTTGCACGATGGCTTCAGGAGCCATGCCGTCCGCCACAAGCGCGCTCATGTCGAGTGTGCCATCCAGTTGAAAGAACATCGACGTGTTGCCAAGCGTTGCAAAGAACACCCAGCATCCGATGGAGCCGCCGATGATTTCCACCGCGATCAGCTCACGAATGGTGCGGCCTTTAGAGATGCGCGCCACGAAGAGGCCCATGAAGGGCGCGTAGGCAATCCACCACGCCCAGTAGAAGATTGTCCACCATTCAGGGAACGTACCCGATGCCGAGACGTAGGAATTGCCTTCCGCAACCGCCGCGATGATGTTTTCGCCCTTCGCCACAGGATCGACGTAAAAGCTCATTTGCACGAAGTTCTGAATGAGAAGACCGATAGAGTTGGTGAACGCATCCAGTTGAAAAATCGTAGGTCCAAACACGAAGGTGAAGCCGAGCACGAACAGGATAAGCCAGAGGTTGATGTCAGACAAAACCTTAATGCCCTTTTCCAACCCGGAGTAAACCGAGAAGCCAAAGATCAGGCCCCAGATAGAGATCACGATCACATCCAGTGTGAAGTTACGCTCCACCCCGAAGAGTTCTGACAGACCCGCTGACAACATGGGCGTTCCCAAGCCGATGGACGTACCAACCCCACCGATCAAGCCGAACATGAAAAGCACGTCGATGATCTTGCCGGTGAACCCTTTGGCGCGGGCCTCCCCGATCACACCTTCACAGGCGCTTGACAGGCGAAGCACAGGTTTCTTGCGGTTCCAGTACATATAGGCCAGCGGCAGCGTGGGGATGCAGTAGACCGCCCAAGCCGTAAAGCCCCAATGGAAAAGCCCGTACATAGAAGCCCATTCCACGGCTGTCTGCGATTTGGGTTCAATACCAAAGGGTGGGCCCGTGTAGTAGTAGGCCCATTCAATCGTGCCCCAATACATGACACTCGCGCCGATCCCGGCGCAGAAGAGCATCGCAATCCAGCTAGGCAACGAAAACTCGGGCCGCGCATCTGGTCCGCCAAAACGAACTTTGCCGTATTTGCCCATGGCGAAGTAGATCAGAATTGCGAACGCGCCGATTGTGAACCACAGGAACAACCATCCCAGTGTTTTGGTTGACCACGATAGCGCGGTGCCGAGCATGGCCTTGCCCTCCGCCGGCCAAACGACCAGCGGTACGGCAAATGCGACGATGACAACGAGTGCCATCCAGAAGATGGTCTTATCAATTTTTGGGCCGTCCATTGCGTCCCCTCCCTTAGCTGTCCCTAGAACCGAGAACCGCGCTCTTCGGCGGCTTCATTTTCTTCGATGAAGGCGTTGAATCGCGGCTGGATGGCGTTGATGTTTTCTGCCCACCACTGCGAGTTGATGCGCAGCGCGTTTTGCGTGTTGGCCTCTGACGTTGGCAGCAAGGGTGCGATGTTTTTGTCCACCTGAGCCGCAGCCGATGCGCGTGAAGGCCCATATGGTATGAGCTTTGACCACTCGGTCATGCGCTTTTCGCTGGTGGCATACTTGATGAATTCAAGTGCCGCTTCCAGCCGACGAGATCCTTTGGGAATGCCGAAGAAGTCGATCTCCCAAAGCTGTCCATCCCACACGATCTCGATTGGCACGCCGTCCTGCATCGGCTGATAAAGCCGCCCGTTCCAGGCCGCACTCATAGCCACTTCGCCGCTTTCAAGAAGCGCTGCGGGTTGAGAGCCGTTGCTCCACCAAACGATCTGAGATTTGATCGTCTCGAGCTTGGCGAAGGCGCGATCTTGGCCTTCCGGGGTCGCTAGGACCGTGTAGATATCTTCTGCGGAAACGCCATCGGCCATCAGTGCCCATTCCAGCGCGACACGCGGCGTTTTCCATAGGCCGCGTTTGCCGGGAAAGGCATCGAGGTCGAAGAAATCGCCGATGGATGTTGGTGTCTTCTCATCGAACGTTTCCGCGTTGTAAGCGTATACCGTGGCCCATACGACATTGCCGATCCCGCATTCATGGATCGCGCCGGGAATGAAATCTTCGACGTTCTCGATCAGGTTGGGATTGATCTTTTCCAACAGCCCTTCTTCGCAAGCGCGGATGAGGTCGGGTGGATCAAAATCTATAACATCCCATTTCACGTTGGCC
>ERZ1740059.322-NODE-322-length-26561-cov-5.366860_pt1 | contig 26561 bp, 17 predicted proteins | sample MGYA00581744_ERZ1740059 | MGnify/ENA primary metagenome ERZ1740059 (study PRJEB43018, sample SAMN04849738) | marine metagenome | isolation source: floating plastic debris | place: Pacific Ocean | collected 2008-08-28 | study: EMG produced TPA metagenomics assembly... | reverse complement strand
CTTCTGGGGCCAGAAGCAAACGCCCCAAAACGTCTGCGACCATCAATATGAAAGCTCCGAGTGCAGCCGACATCACCATGCGGTATCGCAATGAACGGTCTTTGGAGCTCTGCAAAACCCTAGCGGCCAAGTGCGGCGCAAGAAGTCCAAGAAACGCAATCGGCCCAGCCACAGAGACTGCGGCACCCGTGGCCAAGGTGACCACCGTCAGTGCGCCCGCTTGCACATATCCCGGACGCATCCCAAGGCCTCTGGCCAGATCTGTCCCCAAAGAAAGCGTTTCAATGGACGGCGCAATGGCGAAAGCCAGCACTGTCGCAAGACCAATGACGACCGCCATTGCGGTCAGAGGCCGGTATGCGGCATCGGACAAAGACCCCGCGACCCAGAAGCGCAAAACATCAAAGGTTTCTTGTTGAACAAGAACAACTGCCGTCACCGATGACAAAAGAAACGCGTTCACTGCGGCCCCCGCCAGTGTCAGACTAACAGGACCGGCATCGCCCTTCAATCCGCCCCCCAAAGCAAAAACGACGATGGACGCAACAGCGGCACCTGGAAACGCAAGAAGGGTCAAAACGGTCTGGTCCGTTTGGCTCATCAATGCCGTTCCCAGCACCAAGGCAAAAGCCGCCCCTGCATTCACGCCAAGGATGCCCGGGTCCGCCAAAGGATTGCGCGACAGCGCCTGCATGACCAACCCTGCAATGCCCAACGCGGCCCCCACAACGATAGCGGCCAGAAACCGTGGAAAACGTATATGAACAATCGAGACATGAGCAGGGTCAAAGGGATCGTAGTGCCACACCGCGTCTATGTACGCGTTTGGCTCAATCGCGCGAACGCCCACAGTCAGCGACACCGCCGCTCCGATCATGAGCATTGCGGCAACGATCACCCACTGCATTAAGGTGTCAAACCAGCGGACGCAGCGGAGGCCACGATTGTTCCAGGTCGCCCATCGAGCGCTGCATTAAAGTCTGTCTCAAGGCGATCCAGCGCAAAGGGTAGCGACAGAACGCTGCCAAAGGACAGGGCCGCCGAGACATCCGTATCCGCAAATACCTCCCGACCTTGCCGATGTGCATGTAGTGTCCGGCGCATCGGCAGGCGCGCGATGTCGCTTGAGCCACCCAAGGAGGATGTCCACAAAAGCAGATCAGCATCCAAAGGCGAAAGGTCTTCTGGCGATAAAGTTGCGTAAAACCCTTGTCGTGCAGTCACGTCGCGCAGTTTTTCTGGCGGCACAAAGCCCAGTTGGGTCAGGAATTGCGCGCGCTTGTCCTGCCCGAGGAAAGCCCCTGTCACTGATCCATTTTGCCAAGCCGCTACCGCCGTTGCGCCCTGCCAATCCGGATGCCAGCTCCGCGCTGAAAGAAACTTTGCTTCCACATCGGAAACCAGTTTTTCCGCGTGCCTGTCTTTGCCCAAAGCTCGCCCGATCCGTCGCGTGTCCGCCTGCCATGGGCTCCCAAAAACAGGTTCGTCTGAGGCGTGCATCAACACCGGCGCAATCTGAACCAAAATCTCATATTCTGCCCGCGCAATCCCAGATCCGATCGCCACAATCAGATCTGGGGCAAGATCGGCGATCAACTCAATTGATACCTCGCCCGTTATGACAACGGGTTCGGTTTGTCCCAAACTCTTGAGCGCCCATGGCCAAATGGAATTTGGGTTTTCTCCAAACCAATGCCGCACGGCCAATGGAACAACGCCCATTGCCAACAGCGCGTCCTGCGTTGTGTATCCGATTGAAACGACGCGCTCAGCCGGTTGATTTAGTCTGAGCGTTCCCCATGCATGTTCTACTTCAATCCATCGTCCATTGGCGGAAACATAGGGTGCCGCCAGACATGCCGCGCCACAGCACAACGAAAACTTGCGGCGCGTAAACTCGCTATTTTTATCGCGTGTTGGAGCCATATAGCGGTAACTCTGATTGGCGAAAAACACACCGCGATATTGCGGTGGATACGGCGTTAACCATAGCGTTTCATCGCAGTGTCAGACAACCTAAAGTCTTCGATGTATTGTGCTTTAAGAGGAGTATTAAACGTACCAAATTTGCAGTTGCGATAAGATGTGAGCGAGAAAAAATCGCACGGTCAGTCCGCAGATCTAAATGAAACGCCTTTCAGTTTTCCCAGGATGAGACTGACGGGCCGCTCCGTTGTGCCACGCACGCTTTAACTCAGCATGTGAATGTTGGGATGCCTCAATACCCAAAGGCACTTGTGGAGTGTCGCGAGAGAGAGTGCTTTGCCGCCGTCTCACGGGTTTGACTGCCCCAATTGACGTGATCATTCATAGTTAGCGAATTTCCAACTGTATGGCGCGGCACCGCAACGATCAGAGCACTCGCCGACAAGGACCATTTGGGATTTTCGTGGAAGAGAGACGTGAGCGCTTTTCCGACGCTCTACCCATGCAAATGTGAGTGGGCTATCGGTAGCAATACCCCACTCACTCACTCGTTACGTTTTAAGCTCCAAAATCATCAAAGCTCACTCACTCGGTAAAGGTCTTTGCCAGCCGTTCATTGATAGGTTGGGCGAGATAGGAAAACGCTGTTCTCTCGCCAGTGCGGATGAACAGATCGGCCGGCATTCCGGGCAAAAGTTCAAGCTCGGCAACGCTCTCCGGCTGGTCGGCATCAAGTCGCACTCTGGCAATGTAAAAAGGCTCACCCGTGCGTTCGTCTTCCAGCGTATCTGCCGAAATGTCATAGATCTGACCCGTCGCTTCCGGCACGTCTGCCTGAGCGAAGGCTGACAGTCTGATCCGCGTATCTTGGCCGATCTCGAGCTTGTCGATATCGGCCGTATTCACCCGTGCCTCTACAATCAGATCGTGGTCCTCGGGGACGATATCCAAAATGGACTCGCCCGGGCGAATGACGCCGCCTGTCGTGGTCACACCTAGATTGACCACACGACCCCTTTCCGGCGCCACTATGTCAATCCGCTTGCGACGCTCAAAAGCACCAAGGTGCTGTGGACGCACGAGGGCCAATTGCGTCTCAACGGTTGCCAATTCACTTGTGATTGTCTCCTCGCGCAACTTTTGCCGGCTCAAGCGCGTGAGAGACAGCTCGCGCATCTGATTTTCAGCCTGGGTGATCTGGGTGCGCAGAAGGACGTCATTTCCAATGAGGCGTTCCAGCTCAATGCGGCGCGGACTGATACGAGAGACAGTCACAAGTTTCTTCTCGAACAGTTCTTCAAGATCCGCCAGTTCCACGCGGACTATTTCTAGTTGATTTAGGGTGGAAACGCGCTGTTCTTCCAAACCTTTGATTTGATCTTGCAGGGTCTGGATGCGTTGTTCATTGATCTCGGCTTCCGTCCGTCTGGCTCTGGCTTCGGTGTCAAAAAGTTGCTTCTGGGTTAGGAAGGCCCCATACCACTGCTGCTTTGAAACACCGCTCGGCACCTGAGAGAAGGCGTCAGATTCGTTGAAACGGTCCTGTTCTTCAATCTGCGCCAAAAGCCGAGCGCGTCGCACAGATAGATCGCCCATCTGGCTGCCGAGCACATCGAGGTCCACGTCAATTTCCATGCTGTCGAGGCGAACGAGTGTTTGACCTTTCTCGACGAATTCACCGTCTGTCACCAGGATCGAACGAATGATCCCGCCATCAATGTGTTCGACGGTCTTACGCTGCCCTTCGACAACCAAGGATGCCGGGGCCACCACCGCGCCGTCGAGTTTTGACGAAAGCGACCAATAGAGTGCTCCGCCAAAGAATACGGCGAGAAGGAACAGACCAAGGAAGACGTATCGACCAATGGAGGGTTCGTACTGTCTTTCAAGCTCAAACTGGGCGGTCTCAAGACTTGGAAGGGCATGTGAGGAGAGCTGAGGAAGAGTGTTGGTCATTGGGGTCATCCTTTCGCGGCCAGATGTGACGGCTGAGCCATGCGCTCGGGCGGCGTTTTTCTGTCTTCGGATATCTGTCTGCTCTCTGTACTCGGGAGCACGTTGCGCCTGTTCATTTGTAGAACGTCGTCTTTGTCACCGAAGCTGTGTTGGGTGCCATTGCGCATAATCAAAACTTTGTTTGCGGCCTGAAGCGTGGCTGGACGGTGTGTCATGACAACGGCAATCGCACCGCGCGCCTGGGCCGATTCAAGCGCCTGGCGCAATGCCTCTTCACCCTCGGAATCGAGATCAGAATTGGGGTCACCTAAGACGAGCAGGAATGGCTCTCCGTACAGAGCGCGTGCCAACGCCAACCTTTGACGCTGCCCCCCCGACAGAAAAAAGCCCGCGCCAAGCCGCGTCTCATAGCCGTCGACAAGGCCTGCAATCATCTCGTGGACACCGGCCTCGCGGGCTGCGCGCAAGACTTCCACGTCGTCAATTTCAGTTGAAAAACGAGCGATGTTTTCGCGGATCGTGCCATCGAACAGCTCGACGTCTTGTGGCAGATATCCAATCATGCGGCCCAAGTCGTTTTCGTCCCACTTTGATACCGGGCTGCCATCAAGGAAGACATCACCTCGTTGCGGCATCCAAACGCCGGACAACATTTTACCCAAGCTGGTTTTGCCGCATCCGCTTGGTCCTATGACAGCTAATACATCCCCTGCGTCCAAGGCGAATTCGATCGTTTTTATGCTGGCATTCAAGGCCTGAGGAGGACCAGCCTGACGAATAGAGACGAAGAGCGATTGAAACGCTCTAGGCAGTCTTAGACGACGCTCTTCTTCCTTGAACTCGTCGGTCAGGGTTTTGAGTTTCTGGTAGGATCCGCGTGCGGCCAAAAAGCTGCGCCATTGGCCAATCAATTGGTCAATCGGGGCAAGGGCGCGGGCCAGCACGATCGTCGCGGCAATCATCACACCAGCGGTGGTTTCTCCAGCGATGGCCAGGGCTGCGCCGAGGCCGAGTATGGCTGATTGCAGGCCCATGCGGATGGTTTTTGAGACAACTGAGAACCCGGAAATTCGGTCATTGAGTTTCGTCTTGTAAAGATGCGCCTCGCGTTGCAACGCACCCCAACGGCGCGTCAGGTCTGCCTTCATGCCAAGCGCATGCACCAGTTCGGCGTTTCGATCGCTGATCCGAAAGAGGGCATCAGACCTCCCCCTCGCCTCGGACGCCAGCTGCATCGGGGCATGGGCCCTGGCGTTGTTTAGAAGGGCCAAAACGGTCAGTAACGCAGCCCCTCCGAGGCCCAGAAGACCAAGCAAAGGATGCAGAATGTAAAGAACGCCCAGATAAATCGGGATCCAGGGCGCATCGAAAAACGCTGTGAGCGTTGTGCCGGAGATGAACTCTCGAAATCCGTTGACGTCGTCGACAAGGTTGTCGCCTGGAGCTGCCTTCCCGTTTACACGGCGGCGCATGACCGCGTTAAGGATCGGCTCTCCTACACCCAGTTCGAATTTGGCGGCCAAACGACTTAGGATGCGCATCCGCAGCAGATCAAGGCACGCGGTGACGACAAAAACGCCACCCAAAAGCATGCTCAGAGCGATGAGCGTGTTCGTGTTCTGGCTGGTCAGTACGCGGTCATAGACCTGCAGCATGTAGAGAGGACCAGCGAGCATGAGGAGGTTGAGAAACAAACTAAAAAAAGCAACGGCAAGGAAGCCTTTGCGAAGCGAGGACCAAGCACGTTTTACAGGGGAGGGTTTTACAAACATGACAGATGCCTTTTGAGTTTGCGGAAGGGCGACAGGTGCCGCCCTTCCAGTTTTGTGTTAGACAAATTCGCCGTTGAATTCGTCGGCGTTCACGTCGATCAGCCGGACAGACCCTTGGTCAGCCAGTGTGATCACCGCGTCGTCGCCATCTTGGACAGCCACCACGTCACCTTCGAAGTCACCGAAATCCAATGCGTCGTCTTCGAGATCGAAATCCTGGATTTCGTCATCACCAAAGAGACCGTCGAACACGAACGTGTCATGGCCATCGCCTCCGATCAGGATGTCATTGCCACCCTCACCGATCAGGATGTCATCACCCGCCTGGCCGTTCAGGACATTTGAGGATGAGTTTCCTGAAAGGATGTCATTGCCACCATTCGGACTGTCGGTGTTGTTCGACCCGTTGATGTTCTCAAAGTTGAGAACCGTATCGAGCACCGCGCCACCCTCGGCATTGACCTCAGCAATGGAATTGCCATCTTCGTCGAGATCCACAACCACGCCAGCTCCGGCGCTGAAGAGAGCTGTGTCAGACCCTTCGCCGCCATCAATGGTATCCGCGCCACCGAAGGAGTGAATGGAGTCGTTGCCACCCAAGCCTTCGAGAACGTTGATCTCATTGTTGCCGAGGATAAGGTCGTCACCGTCAGACCCGAGGACGTTTTCGAAGTCTACAACTTCGACAACCGTCTCACCGTCAACTTGTATGACGCCGTCTTGCGAGGCCGGCCCAGGTTGCGGTGTGTTGACGTCCAGGTCGATCCGAACTCCGTCGAACTCGCTGAGATCAATCGTGTCGGCGTCGTCAGACCCAATCACACGCTCGATAGACGACAATGTGTCGACCTCGACCTGGTTTTCGAAGACGTCGGCACCGCCTGCACCTGCTGGAACGCCGGCATCTACCACTGCTCCTGCATCGACAAGTGTGTCGCGCACAATCGCCCCGTTGCTGCCCGCGGGAGCATTGTGCAGATGGATGGCAGAGGCCACGCCTGGAGCCGGTGTCTGCAGGTCCGCCTCATTGAGGCCAACAACCGTCAGTTCGCTGGAATAGCTGACTTCACCCGTCTCTTCATCGACGAAGATAACCACCGTGCCGGTTCCTGTGGCATCGCTTTCGCTGCCGGTATCGACTTCCTGATCAGAGTCGACATCGCCCGTGAGAACGATTGTGCGGACACCGTTTTCGACCTCGTCGCTGACAATGGTGTCAAGCTGACCGCGTATTTCACCCCCGATCACATCAGATGTGTGAAGGTTGAAGTAAAAGTTGCCAGCCAAAGCCTCTTCAACGAATGACGCAGCGTCGATGACGTTCGTCGGTTGTACAGAAGCGCCAGGCCCATCCGGGATAACAACCGGATCAGTGGTGATCGTGAACCCGGTGTCGCGGGTTACAGAGCCGTTGCCGTTTTCATCCAGCACGACTTTGACAGACACGTCAAGATCAGAGAAATCCGCAGTGTCAAAGCCGTCGCCGCCATCGATGAAGTCGTCGCCCAGACCACCTGTGACCACGTCGTCGGCGTCGCCTGCGATGATCAAGTCATCACCAGCTCCCGCGACGATGTCGCCGTTGGTCACGCCAAGATCGACAAAGATGTCATCGCCGTCGCTGAGGAGGACATTGCCATTGATGACACCGTCGTCTTCGTTGACGATCGCGATGTCGCCAGCTTCGGAGGCATCGATCGCGTTCACATTGCCACGAATTTCGCCGTCGTTCCGGATCGGACCCAAAACGTTCAACCCGCCGTCAACACGAAGGCCCGCGGCGGCATCAGAGGTATCGGATCCCGCGATGAGGCCAGCGTTGGTCACGGCACCCGCCAAGGAAGAGTTTTACTCAAAGGAAAAAAGACGCAAGCCCACACCAACCAGATAGCAGACATCCGCGACACCACGACCCTCGAACACGCCACCTTCTTCGTTGATGACGGTGGCCGCAACAATGTCACCACTTTCATCACCAATCTGAAGTGATACAGCAGAGCCGTTGTTGCCATCACCGGCATCAACCGTGCCACTGTTGGAAAACGAGAAGTTGTCAGCTGTGCCATCTGCGTAGACGGTCCCGTTGCGCTGATCGTCGGTGCCCAGGATGTCGCCTTCGTTCACGACCTCGAGGCCATTGCCGTCGATGTTCAGCGCACGGCTGTCCGAAGTGACCGTTCCACGGTTCACAAACGAGCCGCCCGTATGGTCGCCTGTGCCAAAGTAGACACCGTTTTGGCCGCCTTCGAACACGCCGCCTTCTTCGTTGATCAATTCACCTTGGAAGTTGATGTTGTTGACCGAGCGGAACGCGCCGACCGTTCCGTCTGTGCCTTCAGACGCGACTGTGCCGGAATTGGTGATCGTGCCGTCAAAGGTCCCCACGTTGCCAACATTGCCAATCCGAATACCGTCCCCTGCGAGCGGGTCAGAGGCGATCGCATCGCCGCGGCCTTGGATGGTGCCTTCGTTGGTCAGTGTGAAGCTGTTTTGGCCTGCGATTTCTGCGCCAAAGCCGGAACCTTGGTTGCCTTCGCCTGCGTCCACAACGCCGGTTTCTTCGTTGTTGAAGGTAAAGTCCTGCGCGGTGCCATCAGCATAGACCGTGCCATTGCGCTGGTTTCCTGTGCCCAGGATCTCACCCGCGTTGTTCACCTCAAGGCCAATGCCATCGATGTTGAACGCGCGGCTGTCGGAAGAGATGGTGCCGCCTTCGAGGTTGTTGAAGACACCGCCTGTGTGATCCGCGCCTTGGCCGTCTACTGGGTTGCCAAAGTAGACACCGTTTTGAACGCCGGAGATATCACCAGAGTTGTCAAACTCGCCTTGGAAGGACACGCCATTCACAAAGCGCACGCCAGCAACAGTGCCGTTTGCGCCTTCGGATGCGATGGTGCCGGTGTTGGTGATCTCGGCATCGGTTACACCGATGTTGCCGACATTGCCGACGCGCACGCCGTCACCCGCCAACGGGCTACCAGCCGACGCGTTTCCGCGGCCCTGGATCGTGCCTGCGTTGTCCAGTGTGAAGGTGTTTGCGCCATCGTCGGCGCCACCGATCTCGACCCCAAAGCCGGAGCCTTCATTGCCTTCACCAGCATCGATGACACCGTTGGCCCGGTTGATCACTTCAAAATCGTCAGCAGTACCGTCTGCATAGACCGTGCCGTTGCGTTGATTATCTGTACCAAGAATGTCGCCTTCGTTCGTCAGCTCAACGCCGGTGCCGTCGATGTTCACAGCTCGGCTGTCTGACTGGATCGTTCCGCGATTCAAGATGTTGAGATCATGCTCTCCATCGCCGATGTAGATGCCATTCGAGACACCATCGATGGTCCCAGCTGCGGTGTTAAAGACCCTGCCGTCAGCGTTCACGCCATCTGCAATGCGGACACCACCGGCGGTGCCAGTCGGGCTGTCAGACGAAATGAGGCCAATATTGACGATATCAACAGTGGCGTCTCCTTCGCCCTCGATGTTGACGACCTGACTGTCGTCCACTGGCTGTGTCTGGGCTGGTTCTTCATCGATACCATCCACAACTTCGATGACGTCATCACCGACTTGCACATCGATGCCTGCACCTTCATCACCATTGATGGTGCCAAAGTTGAGAACGCTAAGGCTTTGGTTGCTGCCATTGCCAAACACTGGATTGTAGAACCCTGTTGCGCCGCTGTTAAAGCCGCCACCTGTCAGAAACTCAATGCCGTTGAAGTCGCCAGAGATTTGACCAAAGTTAAAAACGTCTGCGCTGCCGGTCACCTGGATACCTGTCGCGTCAAAGACGTCAGGGCCGTTGTTGGCCTGAATGCTTGCAAAGGGGAAGTTGAAGATGGTGTTTCCAAAGCCCTGAGACTGTACTGCGGCCGCAGAATTGTTTGTGGTGACTTGGCCGAAGTTCAAGAAGTTAGAAAAGTCGTTTGCCAGGACAAATGCCGGCGCGTCTTGTACTTCTGTATTCTGGAAGAAACCGGTGGACAGAGTTTGACCATTGAAGGTCGTCGTCTGTGTGAGCGTGGACGTCGAAAAGAGGCCGCCGCGCAAGGTGTTTGTGAGATCGAAAAGCATGTTAAACTCCATGGTCGTGCTTTTTTTTGCAATCGGCCCTGAAGAAGGGCGTCTTACCGGCTAAAGGGGTAGGAGCGGCTCCTGAGATTCTGAAATTCATCTTTTGAACAGGCGCTATAACTTTTGGAAATACTCACAACCCATGTGAAGTTGGGCGTATTTTTGTCTTTTAAATTGAGAGGGTTGCGTGTTTTGGAGAGTCACGGTAAGGCTTTTCAGTCTCAGGTTATGACAAATGTGTTAGGGATCGTGACGGGCAAAATGCGCTGATTTCTGCGAAATAGCCTCCGACTCAGGTCAAAATCGCTTGGCCCTATAATTCTTGATTATGCACCCATGAACTTCAGAGACCTCGAATATGTGCTCGCCGTCGCAAAGTTCGGCCAATTCAGTCAGGCCGCCGCCTTCTGCAACGTTTCGCAACCGGCCTTGTCCAACCAAATCAAAAAACTTGAGCTAGAGCTCGGCGGGGCGCTGTTTTTAAGGCTGAGCGGAGAGGTCCGTTTGACCGCGTTCGGTCAACGCATCTCAGGTATTGCAAAACGTATTCTGGAAGACGCTCAAAAAATCAAAGACACGGCGACCGAGTTTCGCGATCCCGAGGCCATTCCATTCAAAATTGGCATGACGCCGACATTGGCGCCTTTCCTAACCGGATATTTCTCGAAGCTTTTTCAGGATGTTTTTCCGCAGATGAAAGTGGTCATGATTGAAGACCTGCCTGGCAATATGTTGCGGATGGTCGAAAACCACGATCTCGACACCGCGCTGGTCGCAAGAACCAATCACGATGACGCACTGGATTTTACCCCGATCTGGACAGAGCCCCTCTTTCTTGCGATGCGTCTAGATCACCCTCTGAGCACTTTATCGTCCATCGCAGCAGAAGACGTGCCAATCCATGATTTCATTCGGTTGCCACATTCATTTGGCTACGAGTTGGAAACGCGCCTGCCGTCGCCCGACAGTTCCAATCGGATCGCCAAACGGTTTGATCTCACCGCGTTGCGATTTGAAACCGTGTGTCGGCATGTCTGTCATTCCGATGATTGTACAATCGTCTCTGCGCTTGCGGCTGAGCAGTTCAAAAGAGATGGCTGGCCGCTGGTCTTCATAAACTTTGATGGCCCCGGCAATCTGCGCAGCCTAGGGGCCGCTACGCGCCCGAACTGTCCGCGCAAACCCCTGCTGAGTAAAATCCATGACTACATCGTTGCCTCCCCGCCACAAGGGATCACACCAGTTTCGAGCGCTTAGAGATTTGGTATCGGACGCATCATAGGTGTTTTGAGGGCCGGTTCTTGTCAGATCCTAAATGCGTGGCAGCAAATCGATAGGTCATTCGGGTCAAGTCCGAGTTTTCGCTTCGTAGGCGCGCGATCTGTAACCTTTTGCTTTCCTATGAATACCGAAGGCGCTTGGCGTCGATTTGCTCTGTAACTTGATGATGCATCTGCGCGCATACGCTGCGCTATTGCGCTTCTTCATGTCCGCGGGCGTTTAGAACACCCTGATTTCTATAAGCTATCTACTGCGATGATCGAAAAAGGGAGATGTCGGGCATGTTTCGTTGCGGGTCGATGCAGGCCTTTGTGGCGGATGAACTCGGACCGCTCAGGGTTTTGATCGTGAGAAACGCAATGTGCTCTTGGCGCGTCGAGACAGCATAATGCGGCGACATTCTCGATGTTTTCAGACGCTTTGAAAGGGCCAAAGAGGATCACCCGATGAAACTCAACCACCTTTTTCTGGTCACAACTCTGGCCGCTCCGTCTTCCGTGACGGCATGGGAGACGGGCCAGGAGTTATCTAAAGTCGTGTATTCTAGCATTGATGCCAGTGGAAACGGGGCATTGGACTTCGGCGAGGTAACAGAAATGGCCGAAAGTATCGCGGTTTCAGCTGACAGCGACGACAATGAACAGATCAGCTTGGCAGAGTTCATGGCGTGGGATTTTGGATTTGCCTATTTGGCCGAAAAGGAAGGTGGCGGCAATGCATTCCAAACTGTGAAGCGCGTGATGTTTGCCGTTGTTGACCTGGACGATGACGATACAATCGATGAACGCGAATGGCGATTGAACACACGTTGGAATTTCGAACGTGCAGATCTCGACGCAAATGGGTTGCTGACGGAACGGGAGTTCTTGAATGGATGGACGCCTATCGTCATGCTGAAAGCTGGGAAGGGTCGGTAGGTTTCGTGTCACAATTGGAACGCCAGTCTCGCCATGCCCTTGTTTCAAAAGCATTTTCCTGGATTGAACAGGGAGACATCCCTTGAAAAGACCATTTGTCATTCTCGGCCTCAAAACCATCGTCAGTGCCGTCACTCTTTTTTATGGCGTGGTGCCGGCCATCGCGGATCTGAACGAAACGCATTTGCTGAACCCGCTTTGGAGCGAGCATGCGAGATTTCATGCTGCATGGTTTTTGGCCTTTTCCGCCGGTGTCTCCGGAACAGCGCTTTACCTTCTATGGTGGGCTGACGAAGTTGTGGTTCCGGTGGTGCTTGGATTGATGTTTGCCGGCGGCTTCTGGGTCGCCATGGTTTTTAAATCCGCTTATGGAGGGGCGCTGGTGGACACCAATGGGTTTGAACATCAGATACTTGGGTTTGAAGCGAACTCATTTCTGTTTTCTGTTATGACGATCATTTTGCTCTTTGCGCTGGTTTTCGCGCGATCGCACCGACGTTGAGACGAGAACCATGGCAAAGGGATCAGTTCTGTTTTTGGGTCTTGCCTTCGCGATGCTCTGGCTGCCCCTTGGCCAGCACGCGTTTCTTACGTACCACTGGATGAAAGTCGGAACCTTCATGGCCCCTTTCCTCATGTTGGTGGCGTTTTCCTGTGGTCATACTGTCCGCTTCAAAGATCCCTCGTTCATTGGCCTTGTTATGCTGGTCGCTTACATCGGCCACCAGTTTGAAGAGCATTGGATTGATCTTTATGGGCGCGAGTTTGCATTCCAAAGCGCGTTAAATCAGATGATCGGCAGTGCGTTCAACGTCCAGACGGAAAACGGCGACGTTCCTGAGATTCTGACACGCGCCTCCGTTTTCGTCATTAACACGTCGTTGGTCTGGTTGGTGGGTGCGCTGGCCATTTGGCGGGGCAACACGGACATATTTCCGGTCCTTGCCATGATCGCCATCGCGTTTGTGAATGCGATCAGTCATATCGCCTCCGCTCTTGCGACAGGCGGCTACAATCCCGGATTGCTCACGTCGGTTGCCGTCTTTCTTCCCCTTAGTTTTTGGGCTTACTGGGTCCTTTGGCGAGACGGCATGGCGAGTGTGAAACTGATTGGGTTGAGCATTGTTTGGGCCGTGGCCGCGCATGTGATCATGATTTTAGGTCTCCTCGTTGCCAACTGGTGGCGCCTCATTCCTGAGTTTTTGTACTTTTGCGTCTTGGTTCTTTGGTCGGTTTGGCCGGCGCTTCGCGTTTGGCGAATGCGCCGAGGATCGTGATGTTGCTGTATGCTCTGAGTTGGCCCGTGTTCAGCCCGGACAGCACAGACAGGCCTAGAATTGCAGCGCTTGGATCACGGCCAAGGTCGAGGCGGCGTTCTGCGCGACGGCCGCAGAAGGGAACGACGAGCGTGCGATATCGCTCGAACGTGCCTGGCGACGCTCCGGATGGTCACCAGATTTCTTGAGGGACGACGAGGAACGGATGCAGGGCTCAGAAACACTTGCCTCGCAACCGCCAGAGACAACCGAACAGTCGACCTGGTTCAATGCGAGTTCACCAGGTATGGCTAACCGCCCAATTGAATGACTTTGGAGAAGCGAAACCCGAGGCGTTTGTTGTCAGCATTCTCATCGCGATTGAATTCATGTGCCAAGGCAAGTGAGAAGCCTTTGCCCAAATCGAACTCGATTGATGTTTGAATGGTGTAGTCATCGAAGTCTTCGTCATCTGCCACGTAACGCGGACGATAGGTTCCAGACAGTATGGCCGTCCAAGGGCCTTTGTTGTAAACAAGCCCCGCACTGGCATACACAATATCATCCGCGGTGCCTTCAAAGTTTTCCAAGGCCGCAACCTCTCCGATTAACGTCCAGTTGACACCCCCAAGTGTCTGATAGTTCTTCAGTAAAGCAACTGATACACCCTGTTCATCGGCGACACCGTCGACCCCGCGAGCTTGATGGATCAGCCCGACCTTGTAGGTCAGCCCCGGGAAACGTTCCATATCGCGCCCTTCAAGAGATAACGTAAACGAGTCCAAACCTTCAGTGTTACTCGCGCCGCCGTCTGATCGGGAGTTTCGACCACGATTGTTGCCCAAGGATTCCGAGAAGACCGTGGTGTCGTCAAAAAAAGTATTGAAAGTTAGTGTATGTTGTCCCGCTACACCTCCGCCGAACACATACGCGCCGCCGACACCAATGCGTTCAATTAACTCGATCTCTCTGTTATAGCTGTTGCCAAACATGCCCGGAGTGACGAAAGACGCGAGGGCGAATGACGGTGTCATCTTGCCCGCGTGCACGGAAAGCCGATCCGTGATCGAGTATTCGGCCAGCAGAATACGTGAAAAGTAACCTTCGTCTTCGAAAACGCGATCGGTGTCCGGCGGCATGATCGTTTCGACGCGTGTTTCAGTGATAAAGCGGAACCTTTCTGAAAAGTGAAACACCGGGCTTGCAATGACGTCAATGAACGTGTCGTCCGCCTCGACCAATGGTGGGTCTGAATCGTAGTCGCCATTGTAGCCTAATCTGATAATGATATCTCCGGTGATGCGGGGATAGCTTGCAGTCTCCTTTTCTTGCGACAGGGCGGGGATAGGAGCGCAACACGCAATGGCGCAAAGAAGTTTGGTGAGTTTCCGGGTAATCAACATTCTGAACACTTTTTCCAGCGGTGTGGACTTCTTTCACGAACGGCATTGGATTACGCGATCCCAACGCTGAGGCTTCAGAAATTCAGAGATCCGAGCGTTGGTTGCGAAGTGGCCTTAGGAATCGAGTGGATTCACGGGGTCAGTACCGCTGTCAATTTCAGCCGCGTCATCGACGCCGTCGCCGTCAGAGTCAGCTTTGTACGGGTATGTCCCTTCGACGAGCTCTCGCGCGTTATCGAGACCGTCTCCGTCAATATCATCATCCATGGCGTCTTCGATCCCGTCGAGATCCGTATCCGCCCAGCGGCTTGGGTCATCGGGAAACCCGTCGAACGCGTCCTCGACACCGTCTTGGTCTGTATCAATCGCGGGGGGCGTAAATACACCGTTCCACTCGGACGCGGCGTCTGGAACTTTGCCGCTACTGATTTCTGAGAAGAGAACATTGGCCAACTCGCTCATGTGATATGGGCGCTGTTCGCTTGGCAGACCAAGATGCGGGCCGGGCTTCCAACCAACCGGCCCCAGGTTCCGCAAAGTCCAGGACATGCTAAGCTGATCCGTGACCACCACAACGGATTGCATTGAGCCAGATAGCCACGCAGTCACGACTGGGATCGCAAGAATTTCTTGGATCTGCCGGTCGGAGTAATGGCGGCGCAACTCTTCTATATGAGCGGCGGTGACGCGGGTCGGCAAACGCCCTGCGTCCCGGGCAAACCTGAGTGCGGCCTTTAAGGCAGGTTTATCCGCCAAGTCCTCTGATCGCTCAAAATCCATCAGCGATTGGATGTAGGAAATGAGCGGAGCTTTCTCGTCTTCCGGGATTTCCGCCCAAAAATTGTCAGCTTCCGTGTAGTCCCATATCCCGAATGCGCCGTGGGCCTGACAGTGCACGCATCCTGACGCAAGCTGGTATACAAAAAAGAGCGACCAGATCTCACGGTAGTCCATCGTCCGCTCCGTCTGGAGGATGTATTCATCCATCCCCAAGGTTCCAAATGCCGCGCCCCGGTCCCAAAACGTGTCAAACATATTGCGGTCGCTGTAGGGAACGGTTGAAGCAACCTCTACAGGACCTGTGTAATAGTCGTAATCATACGCCGCGACGTCAAAAGCCTGCACGTTTTCAGGTGGCAGGTTGGCGGCACGTGCGGCTTCATCCTCCCATTGCAGCAAGGTACTTGGAAAAGCGTCAAAAGGTTGTTCGATCCCATCAAGATCGCCATCGAACGAGATGATGGGGATGTTGTAGCCGGTGATGAAATTGACCCAATCTGTTTCAAAAACAGGGTCAACGGCACCGTAATCGTCGCGCACCCAGGTGGCGTTGATTTCAGCCACGGCACCGGTTTGCGCGTCACCTACGAACGGGTTCGCGCGTTGCTCATCGGGTGATGATGGCGCGTTTTGACCGATAGTCCAACCAACGGCTGAAAGATTTTCGGTCGCCCAGCCCACCGTTTCTTGGTCTGTGACGATGGGCAACACGGCGTCATGGGTGGCAGAGGCATGATTGATAGCGCCAAGCTGCATCAACTCTGCAATCGCACGGTCGGTGTAATTCGTGCGCAAGAGGGCATGGATGTCTCCCGAGGAAGTGATGGGATAGCTGCCCATGACGTCGATGTAAGTGAAGGCCCCCTTGAGGCGCGGATCGTCAAGCGCGTCGACATATCCCGGATCAAAGATCGCTTTGATCTCCTCCAACGGCACACCCATAATCGACAGCTGATAGGCGCTTCGCGCTGTATGGTGGCCGCTGCCCGACAGGATCATCTGGCGCAAGGTGAGCTTCCACTTGGTGGTGCTGTCAAAAAATGCGTTGCGGTGGATCATGGCATCCGCTGTGAGCAAGCCTTCGTAAAAGTCGCGCAAGTTGCTGATGTCGATCTTGTGGCGATCGTAGAATGGCATCGCCTGGTCAGCAGCGGGAGGTTGCGGCGCAACATCGGCCTGGGCGAAGGAGGACACAACACTTGCAAAAACCAGCGTTGTGCTCGTTGAAAGAGTTCTCAGGCGCATTGAAGTGATCTCCTCATTCAGCGAGCAGGAACATGGTGTTCGGATTTGGGGAATGGGACGGCACGTTCTGGAGCACATCCCAGTGCTCTTCCAGCAGACCGGTCTCCTCGTCGAAGCGGTACATATCAACGGCCGCGATCCCGAGATCGCGTGGATCATCGTGATCGAGGTTTCTGAAGTTTACATGAGCAAAGGCGTAGTTTCCCGAAACGATGATCCGATGGATGTCGATTGAGATATCGCGTTCCTCAACCGAGCCGCCAAAGAGCTCAGCGAGGGGAGCCCGCCCGTTTGGCAGAAAGACGCTGTGCTGGATGTATTCGTCAGAGATATAGGGCGCGAGACTTTCGTTCGTTGGTCCCTCCACGAAAAGCTCGTAGATCTAGAACACCCGTTGCGCGATCTCAAGCTCCGCTTCAGTTTCCGCGAGAATATGCGTTTCAAAGTCCTTTGGGACCGAGTTCTTGTAGATTGAGCCTTGCTCCCAAGCCCTCGTCGGAGGCGCAAAAGGATCTTTATCTTGCGCGAGCGATGGCCCGCTTAGAAGGACGCACATCGTAACGGCCGTCGTCGCCAAGACTCTGAAGTTATCGGTCATTTTTCCCTCGCTGATTAGAAAAAAGGCATCAAATTCAATTTGTTCACTTTTACGGCACGGTTGGCACAGGCACTTGGTTGCTAGGATGTGAGTGCCGCACACGTGCAAAGAGATCACTCAAACAAATCGCGCGCGGCATCTGCGACGAGCTTTGGTTTTTCTGCTTGAATGAAGTGATTGGCCTCAACGATGAGCACCTTGCCGTTCGGCACGATATCCGCAGTCCGCCAGTACTCTTCCGGGCGTTGGCCGGGGTCATCTGCGCCTTGCATAAAGACAACGGGCATCGTCATTCGAGGGAAGACCTCGGCCAAACGGAACTCCAGTTCTTCGTCAAACCCGGACCCTGCGAAGAGGACAGCCGCAGCTTCCGCTGTGCCTTCAAAACCATATTCCCACGTGGCGCGTGCGAGGTGGTCCTCACTCATCTCAACTGAAAAGTAATCGCTTGCGAAAAGGCTGCTCATGAACGTCGGAGAGGTGTGAAACTCAACCTCTGCCATGGCTTCGTGATCCGGTCGGGGAAAGCCATGTGGTTGGTCCGCTGATTGCTGCATCCGTAGGTAGGCCATGATGCGCGGGGTGACGTCGTCTTGCGCCACCATGTGATCGCCGACGACCGAGCCTCGATCATGGCCGACCAGATTGAATGTCTCGATACCGATCTCGGACATTAAGCTCGCGATGCCACTCGCCACACCGCTATAGGTCAAATCCAAATCAAGCCGCTTGTCAGTTTGGCCGTAGCCCAAAGTGTCGACCGCAACGACGTAGAAATCATCGGCCAAGAGCGCCATCACCTCGTGCCAAGACCACCATGTATCAGGGTGTCCGTGAACGAACAGGATCGCCTCATCATCGGGATCGCCTGCCGTCACAAAGTGCCAGACAGCTTCATTGGCCTCGACGTACCAGTGAAGCCCGAAAACGTTGTGCCCTAGATACTCCACCTCCCCATGGCGGTTCACCGTACCTGGGGGCTGAGGCGCAGCGGGATAGCGAACCTCATCTGTAATCTGGGCCAGAGGATAGGGCTCATAATCAGACGGAACTCTTATCTTGTCGGCCTGTGCAAAGTTGGACGCCAAGACAGCGAAAGAGACGACGGCAAATTTGTACATTCTAGGACCTCAATTTGACTGTAGGTGGTTCAAAACATGCAGGGTTTCGCATGGCGGATCGGACCGCCGTTCTCCTCCGCGAGGCGGGCTCAGAAAGCTTGGGATCCTGCGGTCTGTGAGGGCAGCGCATTGACAAAAAAGGATGTGCGAAAATTGTACATCAGGTGCGCAAAATTGGGCCATTATGAGAACCTCGCATATCGGGTCAAATCTGGGCATGCCAATGGAGGAACACGCAAATTTGAAGGCCTTACTTACTGGAAATGATTGCTTTTTCCGACAACAGCGTGAAGACTCGACGTCGCGCGGGTTATGCGCAAATCCAGTACATGAGAAAATGAAATGTGGAACGAACTGCAAGCAGCTGCAGAAGTTTTTAAGCACGGTACGGTCAGTGCGGCGGCCAATGAACTAGGCGTGCACCGTGCGACGATCATACGTCGTATCGAAGCTTTGGAAGCCTTTGTCGGAGGCAAATTGTTTTACCGTCACAGACACGGGTACACGCCAACCGATCTGGGACACGAGATCAGACCAGTCGCCGAGAACACACGCACGCAATTAGAAGGTATTCGCCGTCGTGCTTTGAACCAGGACGTTGCGCTTGAGGGCAGTCTCGTCGTCACGTCGGTCGACGGGGTCGCGCCTTTCGTTTTGAAAAAAATCTCCAAGTTCACCGAGCGCCATCGCGGAATTCAGATTGAGTTTTTGGTGTCCAACCGCGTACTCCAACTCGAATTGGCCGAAGCCCATGTTGCCGTGCGACTGGGCGCGCGACCCAAAGAGCCAGACTATGTGGTTCTGCCTTTTGGGCGACTGGAACTCGGTCTTTTCGCAAGTGTTGACTACATTGATCGTTATGGCGCGCCAGTCAGTGACGACCTTGCTCAACATCGGTTTGTCTTGCCTAGGATCTCCGCCAGGGAAGATCCGCCCGATCGTTGGCTGCGTGCGTTGGTGGATAGACCCGATCTGGTTTTGCTTGTTGATAAAACTGCTGTGGTCGATATTGCTGTCAAAGCTGGCATCGGCGTTGGCTTTGTTCCCTTGGAAAACGCCAAGAGTGATCCCAACCTCGTTGAAGTTGTGGCGCGTAGACGGGCCTGGTCTGTTCCTATGTGGCTGGTCACGCATATGGATCTGCACAGATCGCCAAAAATTCAAGCGTTCGTAGAGCATTGTAGAAACGAAGGCTCGGCTTGAGCATGCCGTCCTGAGCCAAATTTGCCAGATGCGACAAAACAATGGGCAGTACGCTACGGCTCACTGTCAGGGTTATTGCGAGCAAGTAGGAGGTTTAATGAGGTCTTTACTTGGTTCTGCCAAGTGTCAACTTCCGTCAGCCACCACCCAAGAACAACCACTTCGCGTTCGATGACGTCTGGTGTCGGAGCCTTCGGGTTCAGATCTTGAACTCCGCAATCACGGGTCGACGCGGCATTATGTAAGGATCTTGACCTTGGAGAAGACAACCAAACCCAAGCACTCTCCCGCACACTCAGCGAGCTGTTCATGCATGTGCGGGAGAACTGTTTTCGCCTCTAACTCAACCTCAATGCGCTGCGGTATTGCCATCTGCAAGACGGCTTCACGTTGTCGTACTTTAAAACACAGAGTTTGCCAGCGGGTCGTGTAGATCGTCAGATACTTTGTTGGGCAAGTCCGAGGTGAAAGAACGTGATCTGAATGTTTCAAGCAGTCTGCGTGCAGTACCGTCGCGCCGAATGTCCGCATGGGACGCAATTTGCATGACCCCGCAGGTGACATTGACAAAGCAAAAGGTTGGGCGACACCCTTTTGATTTCCTATTCGAGGTGCGAACTGGGTGCCGCTGAATTCTCCCGTTTTCTATGATCCCCGTTCACAAAAGCTCAAGCGGTTGCCAAACGGGTCATGCACCTGAATTTCCATCGCCCCCCACGGTTTTCTTTCCAGACCCGGTCGGTTGAATGTATAGCGTTTCTCCGAAAGCTCACTGTGGAACGCGCGCAAATTTGTCGTTGGAATGGAGGTGTGAGAGCCAGGGCTGGCATCACCGTGATGCTCAGATAGATGCAGTTGCACGCCTGCCCTTTCGACAGGCATGTAGAGCGGCATATCATCGGCACAACGATACTCGAAAACCACCGAAAACCCGAGGAAGCCGCAGTAAAACTCGCGTGCCTTTGCTTCATCAAAGATCCGTATGATCGGATGGCATGCGCTAAACGCGATACTGTTGGGTGCAGCACGTTTAAGCGTGGCCGTTGCAGTGTTCCAGTCCGCAAATCCTAGAGTGACGGCGACAAGTTCAAGGGCTTTGCCATGTGGAGTCTGGATGTCGTCAGCTACGAGGGCTGCACGCAGTTTCTTGGCCATAGACTTGGCCTGGTCAGAGCTGATCATGTAAGTCTCCATACCAGCATATCTTCAGCGGTGCGCGCGTTGCCGACCGAATGCTGGTCGGAAGATTAATGAGTTGGTTTTAGACGCTTTCACCGCTCCCGAAAGAAGCGCGAGGCAGGTACCGGACCGTTCGGCCCCAGTCGAAGGGTCCGGTCAATAAACTCATAGGGTATGGACGCGAGGTTGCAGGGATTGGCGCCACGCACTTCTGCGAAAAGGATTTCTGACGCAATCCGACCGTAGTCCGCCATGAAATGCACTGCGCTTTTGACGCAGACAATGGCGTGGTCTCTGGGCTCGATCCCAACAACCCGGAACATCTCTTGATCGGCGTTTTGAGCTCTTTGCGATCCCACGACAACGGTTATGCCACTGTCGCGCAGGCGGAGGCGGGCCACGGGCCCCAGATCGGCATCTGATCCGCCGAACATAGGCCCTGTAAACCTAAAGCGGCCGTCCGAAACCCTCTCAACGATCACCGGCACCTGCAGCGGCTCCGAATACTGTGTGAATGTGCCCCCCAAGTGCACCGTGATCTCCGCCCCGACCCCTGCAGCATGTGCCTCTGCTGCGGTTTGGGGGTCATGGAGCATGGACAGGATCGCATCTGGCACGTCCGCGGCCATAAGCGCGCGCAAAAGCCCGGTCGTGTCACTGGTGCCTCCCGCCCCTGGGTTGTCCTGGACATCCGCGATCACAACAGGTCCCGCGTCTGTCGCCATGGCGCGGGCTACCGCCGCGTCTGCGCTCAGCAGCCGATCATCAAATTGGTCTTCCACGCGCTCAAGATGCTGTGCCGTTTCATCGGCGGCGCGGTCGGCCAAATCTTGTGTCCGCGCGTAGGCAAAAATGGTCGGGCCGAGTTCGGGGATGTCGGCCGGAGGAAAGCCCAAAGCCAGATCAACCGAGAAGGCATCGCGGCCCGCGAGAGCGCCGTAAAGTTCCCGGCTCGGGCTGTTGCCTGTTGCTTGAGCGGTGATGGGGATCAGGTAGTCGCCGCGCCGAAATGCCTTGGCCACCGGCCCGGAAAGCGCGGCATCCAGCAACCGGGCGGCGCGCGCCCCGGTCTCGGCCATATCCGTGTGGGGATAGGTGCGATAGACGCTCACCACAGTCGCGCGTTCAAAAAAGGCCTGGCTGAGATTTCCGTGCAGGTCGAGGCTGACCGCGATGGGCAGGTCCGGTCCGACCACCTCCCGCAATCGTCGGAGTATCTCGGCCTCGGCATCGGGATGCTTGCGTGTGACCATGGCCCCGTGCAGATCCAGATAGATCGCGTCAGGCGCAGCGGTTTGGACGCCTGAAACGATGTCTCCGACAATCGTCTCAAACGCGTCTTCGTCGACATATCCACCCGGTTCCGCGCCCGCCCAGAGGATCGGCACAATCTCATGTTGACACTCTGCCAGAAAGCCGGAGAGCGGGATGTTCAGCCCGTGAAACCGATTGGGCACATCCGCCCCGCGCGTCAGCTCAGGCCAGGTGCCTCGGCGCTCGAAGTCGTCAAACGTCGTGGGGTAGGGGGCAAATGTATTGGTTTCATGCTGAAACCCTGCAACGGCCACACGGGTCACGGCATGACCTCGCCGCCCAGGACCGTTGCGACAATTGGGATGTCTTTCAGCTTCAGCGGATGGACCTCAAGAGGATCCCCGTCAAGCACGGTGAAGTCCGCGCATTTCCCGCATTGGATGGACCCAACCTTGTGATCGAGTTTCAACACGTACGCAGCCCCCATTGTGATGTTATGCAACGCTTGCGGCACAGTGACCTGTTGCGCCGTGCCCATGGATTGGCCGGTCTCTGTCAAACGATTGACCGCGATCCACGCTGTTTTCAATGGGCCCATAGGGGTCACAGGTGCATCGGAGTGGATCGCAAAGTCGCCGCCCCAAACGTCCCATGCGTCACGGGCTGCATTCATGCGTCGGGCACGATCCGGACCGACCGTGAGACGCAAGTGCAAATCCCCGAAGTAATGCAGATGGTTGGTGAAGATGTGCACGGTCAAACCCAGTGCCTTCATGCGCTTGAATTGATCGATCCCGGCAAGTTGCACATGTTCCAGCGTGTGCCGAAGGTCGGCGTTGGGGGTTTCCAGCAGCACCCGTTCATACACCTCAATCGCCAGTTCTGAGGCGGCATCGCCGTTGGTGTGAATGTGTGTCTTCACTCCGGCGCGGTGCAGGGCGCGCACGCAGGCCTCATAGTGATCGAGATCCATGTTCCAGATACTGTTGTCCTGGCCGGTATAGTATCCGGGCGCCTTGAGCTTGGCGGTGTAGCCTTGGATGGCCCCATCGGTGAAAAGCTTTGCGCGCCCCAAATCGAGTTTGGGTGTCGACCGGGCCCTTAGGGCGATTGCACGTTGTGCTTCGGCCTCTGGGTCGCCCTCCATGGCATTCATCACTGGCACATACCGCGCAGGAAATGAGGCCTCTCCGGTCACAGCCTGCACCATTGTGACCTCGTCCTCATGCAGGTCAGACAGCAGGTCAGCAACGGTCGTGACGCCACAGTTGCGCGCCACTTTCCCATAGGCCCTGAGCGCATCTGCGTCGCTCAGATCAGGCAGGCTGACACGCGTGGCCTCCATAACGGGGCCCATGGCGGCGAATTCCTGCATCTCCCCGTTTGGCAGGCCGTCAGTGCCTTTGACGACCCCTTCGATATTGGTGCCGCCGTCAAACCCGGCCTTGGCAATCGCCATCGTGTTCGCTGTGAGCAGGTGGAAATTGGAATGCACGACCACGACAGGATGTTCGGTCGAAACCTGATCAAGATGCGCCTTGTCCAGCCGACGCCCCTCCAAAAAACTGGGATCAAATCCCCAGCCAACCACGGGCTCACCTGGGGCTGTGTCCTTGGCCACATTGCGCAACCGGTCAATCAGCGCATCGTAATCCCGCAAACCCGGCCAATCTGTTCCGTCTGGATCTGTTCGTGTGTAATGACCGCAATAGGTGAAGCGCCAGACGCCGCCGGCCATCACATGGGCATGCGCCTCAATGAGGCCGGGTATAAGAACCTTGTCGGCGAACCGCGTGTCTCGCGTGACTTGACCCCAACCGTCACCGCAATCGGGTTCGCCGACGGCCAAAATGATCCCGTCCCGCACTGCAACATGGCTGGCAATTGGGCAATTGCGATCCATCGTGATGATTTTTCGTGCATTGAAAACAGTGACCATAAATGCGGATTCTCCGTTGTAGAGACTGTGTTTTACTGATTGGCGCGACATCCCGCGAAGGGATCGCGCAGATAAAAAGTATGAGAAGAATTTGACTCTGAATATCGATTATGCGTCGATAGCGACACCCAAACAAACAAAAACGTCTCAATTCAACAGGGAGAACTCGCGATGTATTTCGATCGCCTGTCCCGTGGTATTTGTGCAGCCGTTTTAGCCGCGCCATTGGCGTTTGCTACGCCCAGTTGGGCCGAAACGGTTTTGCGCGTGATACCACATGCGGACCTCAAGAACCTCGATCCAATCTGGACCACGGCCTATATCTCACGCAACCATGGCTACATGATCTACGACACGCTTTTTGCGATGGACGAAGATTTCAAGCCGCAACCCCAGATGGTTGATACCTGGACAACGTCTGAAGACGGAATGATGTGGACCTTCGTTCTGCGTGACGGGTTGATGTTCCATGATGGCACGTCGGTAACCGGCGAAGATGTCGTGGCCTCGCTCAACCGTTGGGGACAACGCGACGGTATGGGTCAACAGCTTTACAAAAATATGGAATCGCTGGTGGCCACTGACGAGAAAACGGTCGTGATGACGCTGTCGTCGCCATTTGGCCTGGTGTTGGAATCCATCGGCAAGATCTCATCAAACGTGCCCTTCATCATGCCAAAGCGCGTGGCCGAAACAGATCCGTTTGAGCAGATCACCGATTACACGGGATCCGGCCCGTTCAAGTTTGAAGAAGAGGAATGGGTGCCTGGCAACACTATCGTCTACACGAAGTTTGACGACTATGTGCCGCGCAAAGAGCCCTCTTCCGCTGCGTCAGGCGGCAAGATTGCCAAGGTCGACAAAGTGATTTGGCAGTACTTTCCTGACAACACCACAGCGATGAACGCGCTCATGGCGGGTGAGGTTGATTTCTTCGAACAGCCCGCGCCGGATCTGGCCACGATCCTGAATACCAACCCGGACGTGACGGTTGAGGTGAACGATCCGCTTGGCAACATCGGCTTTGCGCGCTTCAACCACCTGCTGCCGCCTTTTGACAATGCCGATGTGCGTCGTGCGGCGATCAATGCCATGAAACAGGAAGATTACCTGGCCGCAGCCATTGGTGATCCTGAGTTCTGGAAGACCTGCTATTCGGTGTTCCCTTGCGGCACGCCTCTGGCCAATGACGCGGGATCCGAGGTGATTGAGACTGCCGATATCGACGCTGCGAAAGCCAAGCTGGCCGAGACTGGGTATGACGGCACCGAGGTGGTGATCATGCAGCCCACCGACATTCCGGTTTTGTCGGCCTTCTCGCTGGTCAGCGCAGAAAAGCTTCGCAATGCTGGGTTCAACGTGAACCTCGAAGCGATGGACTGGGCAACGCTCACCTCCCGTCGTGCGCTGCGTGACCCAGTTGGTGAAGGTGGTTGGAACATCTTCCACACATGGTGGATCGGTGCGGACGTGATTGACCCCATGGCGATTGCCTTCTCGGGCGATCCGGATGCGGGCTGGTTCGGCTGGGCCGAGGACGCCGAATTGGAGAAAGCACGTTCTGCCTTCGCGGTCGCGAGCACCCCTGAAGAAAAAGCGGAACACGCAACGAAGGTTCAGGAACGGCTTTGGGCCATTGGTGCGTCTGGCCAATTGGGACAGTTCTTTGTGCCGGTTGCCTATCGCAACAATGTCAAAGGCCTGATCAAATCACCCGTACAGTTCTTCTGGAACATGTCGGTGGAGTGATCTGACCTGACCTGCGTGATGGGCGGCTGCGCCCATCATCGCACCTCATGACGCAAGTCATTCCTCCGGGCCGCATGTGCTGCAGGGCGGTGCACGGCCCGGAGGTTTTTCGACAAAGGCCAATGCATGCTCTTTTACATCTTCAAACGCATCCTGATGACGATCCCCGTCATGCTGGTTGTGGCGCTCTTTGTATTTTTGATGTTGCGCCTGTCCCCCGGGGATCCGGCAGCCGTGATTGCCGGGGATTTTGCAACGGCCGAGGATGTTGCCAAGATCCGTGAAAAGCTTGGCCTTTCCGAACCCATTTTCATCCAGTTTACAAAGTGGATCGGCGCGCTGTTGCAAGGTGACCTGGGCACGTCGATCTTTTCCAACAAGCCTGTGACTGAGTTGATTGCGCAGCGCATTGAACCGACCGTTCTTCTGGCCCTGACCACCATCGTTTTTTCGGTCTTCGTCGCGGTTCCGCTTGGCACCGATGCCGCGTTTCGCGCGGGTAGTTGGATCGACCGCATGGTGATGCTCTTCTCAGTCGCGGGGTTCTCCGTTCCGGTGTTCGTGCTGGGCTACATCCTGATTTATGTTTTCTCGCTGAATCTGGGCCTCTTACCGGTGCAGGGCTATCGCTCGCCCTTTGAGCATGGGCTTGGGCCGTTCTTGCTGCACATCACGTTGCCGACCGTGACCTTAAGCGTGATTTTCATTGCCCTTATTGCCCGCATGACCCGTGCCTCGGTCATCGAGGTGCTTGAGGAAGATTACATCCGCACGGCGCGCGCCAAGGGCCAGTCCGAATTCAAGGTGCTGATGCGCCATGCGCTTCGCAATGCCGCCGTGCCAATCGTCACTGTGATCGGCATTGGCATCGCGCTTTTGATTGGGGGCGTGGTGGTCACGGAAAGCGTCTA
>ERZ1740059.321-NODE-321-length-26572-cov-4.067617_pt1 | contig 26572 bp, 27 predicted proteins | sample MGYA00581744_ERZ1740059 | MGnify/ENA primary metagenome ERZ1740059 (study PRJEB43018, sample SAMN04849738) | marine metagenome | isolation source: floating plastic debris | place: Pacific Ocean | collected 2008-08-28 | study: EMG produced TPA metagenomics assembly... | reverse complement strand
GCAGCAGGAGATTCTTCAAGACTGAATTCATCCATCAAACCTTCTGATTCAGCAGTGGGTGATTCTTCTTTCAAAGTATTTTCGATACTTTCTTGGGTATTACTATATTCCGCCGTAATAGAAGATTTACCTTCGAAGGTTTTTAATTCAGAATCATCAAATGATCCAATTAATTTATCGGCTATTTCTAACTCAGAATTTTTATTATCTTCTTGATAACTTTCTAATTGTTCTGGAGAATGAGAAACAAATGGATTAACCTCTAACTCCAAATGTTCTTTGGATTCATCTGAAGAATTTATTTGCTGTTCTACAGTTGTTTCTTCTTTTAAATCTGTTTCTATCTGGATTGTTTCAGAAAAATGATATTCTGGGTCTAAACTAATATCAGCAGCATTTTCTTCAATGGGAGATATTGCTTTTTCTAATTGCTGTTGTTTGGATGATAACTGTTCTACTTCATTATTTAAACTATTTTTTTCATTTTCTAAATTGGCAATATCAAGCCCCAAAGCCTCTTCTTTTTCCTGACTTGTTTTTAATTGATTAGTTACTATTTCTAATTCTTGTTTTTTTGATTGAACTGCATCATCCCAAGATTTAGATTCATTTTCTAATTGTTTCTTTTGTTCATTTAAATTAGAAATTACACCTAATAACTGATTATGTTCATTTTGAAGAGAATTAATGTCAGTTTCTACTGCTTGTAGATGTGCAGCTTTTTCATCAAAAGATTTTTGTAACTGTTCTTCTTGACTGCGAAGTTCTAATAGCTGAGTGTCTGATAAATTATTATCTTGATTGTTGTGAGAATTATTTTTATCTTTAGTAGCTACAGTTCCTGCTACGCAAACTAGAGAAGCTAACGCACCTGTTCCCAACAGGGCTTTTTGAATATTATCATTTTTTACTACTACGCCAATACCAAAGATTGCACCCAAACCAAGGTAACTTAGCAGAATTTTATTAACAACTTTTGCTGGTTTCATTTTATGTAAGTTCGATATAAGTTAACTTATTAAAGAAGTTGTGTTTTCAGGGTAGTAGTTGTATCAACCACTCTCTCTGGCAAACTTAGCAACCAAGGGTTTATTGACTCTGAAATACGAGAACTTCCTTAGTCTTATCTTTAATAGTTCCCAAATAAATGATGAAAACTAACAAATTAGTAGTTGAGTACAAATCGTCAACCTATTAATTTTAAATGTGTCAGATTGTGTTGTTTTTTTATAAAAATAGAATAGTATTCAGCTATTGATTAAGTTCAAATACCATTTTGGCGATGTGTGTTTTTAGAATAGTAATGTCAAGAATATAAAGCAGAAAAATCAGACAAACTGTTGTGATTTGTCGATAAATATATCTTTGCATTCCAAACAAGTAGCAAATCAGTTTAAAATAGTTGAGACGTAATAAAACTTAATATTCCTATAGTTATGGCAGCAAAGGTAGAAATATACACATGGAGTCGTTGTCCTTTTTGCATTAGAGCAAAAAGCTTACTCGACCAAAAAGGGGTTGAGTATAGTGAGTATTGTATTGATGGAGATGAGGAAGCTAGAGCCAAAATGAAGGCTAGAGCAGATGGTAGATCAACTTTACCTCAAATCTTTATTGACGATCGCCATATTGGTGGATGTGATGATATTTACGAGCTAGATGGTAACGGAGAATTAGAGGCTCTATTGTAGAGAGGTGTTATCAAGCTGTACCTTATTAAGTAAGAAGCAATAAGAATTTACTTTAAGGACAACAGCGTGAAACTTGTATTTATTATCGATCCAATCGCTCTTTTAGATCCAGGACATGATAGTAGTGTTGCCATGATGGAAGCAGCACAACTATTGGGTCATCAAGTTTACACAACTGAGTCTAATCAACTAAGCATTGTTAGAGGAAAAGCCTGGGCATATTTGCAAAAGGTGAAGCTGGAACCCTTTCAGCTAGTTGATGGAATTTGGCATGGGAAATCAGATTGGTATGAGTTAGACGATCGCATTTTTATTAATTTGGAGGAAACGGACGCAGTATTTATGCGTACCGATCCTCCTGTAACTGTTCCTTACTTGTATACAACATACATTTTGGATCTAATAGACAGCAGCAAGACTTTAGTCGTAAATTCACCCCAAGGATTGAGAAATGCTAATGAAAAGGTATACGCTCTACAGTTTACATCCGTAATCCCTGAAACTATTGTCAGTCAAGATAAAGCAGTAATTGCCAAATTTGTTGAAGAAAAAAAAACCGCCGTCTTGAAACCACTAGGGGGTAAAGGGGGAGAAGGAATCTTATTTTTAAAAGAAGGCGATCGCAATTTTAATTCCATAGTTGAAGTAAGTACTCAAAGAGGACGGGAACCTGTTATGGTTCAAGAATACTTACCTGCTGCCAAAGAAGGAGATAAAAGAATTATTTTGCTTGATGGCAAACCTATTGGTGCAGTTAATCGCGTCCCTAGTGGTAATGAGTTTCGAGGTAATATGGCAGTTGGCGGGAAAGCAGAGAAAGTAGACATCACAGATAGAGAAAAAGAAATTTGTGCAGTTGTTGCACCTCAACTGAAAGCAGACAATCTCTATTTTGTGGGTATCGATGTAATTGGGGGCTACTTAACAGAGGTTAATGTTACTAGTCCTACAGGCATTAGGGAGATAGATAGGCTAAATAATGTCAGTTTGGGTAAGGAAGTAGTAGAGTGGTTAGCAACTAAAATATCCAATTGAATTAGGGCGTGTAATCAATTGAAAAAAAGAGCTTTTTTCGGTCTTTTATCGACCTACTTCGTCGAAAAATAACCTCTGTAGCTATGCTACTCAGAACATTTTTCTCCTTGTATCTCGATAAAATCCTCAAGTGAGACTTGTGCTTGCGGGCGAAGCCCCCGCGCACTTCCTCACTCAAAAGCATTCTTCCTCTTAATTGATCACACGCCCTAGATAACTCAACAGTTGGTAATTAGCCCTAGAAAATACCGCCACGTATATAATTTAGTAATCAGATAATAATGCACGCCTTATCAATTCCAACCTGGATAGTTCATGTATCAAGCGTACTAGAATGGGCAGCCGCCATTTATTACATTTGGCAATATGGAGAAGCGACAGGCGATCGTTCTTGGTACAATTTATCATTCGCAATGTTACCAGCATTAGTTAGTGCAATGTGTGCCTGTACTTGGCACTTCTTCGACAATTCTCAGTCTTTAGAATGGTTGGTTGTGCTACAAGCATCTATGACTGTGGTAGGAAACTTCACCGTATGTATTGCTGCTTGGGGAATTTGGCGTAATACTCAACAATCGAAAATTTGAATACTAAATACTAGCTTCAATGAATAAAGAAAGTTTGTTTGCCATTTCCTTATTTCCCTATCTAGGTTTTCTTTGGTTTATGACTCGTTCTGGGAAAACTCCACGTTTAGCTTTAATTGGGTTTTATGTACTTTTGATTTTTGTGGCAGTGACAATTCCTGCGGGAATCTATGCCCAAACCCATTATGGAGAATCTTTAGCCAATGTAGATTGGCTACATGGCAGTGCAGAAGTGTTTCTGACTCTTTCCAATATTTTGGTAGTCCTTGGTTTTCGCCAAGCAGTTATCCAACTGAAAAAATCAAAAACAGAAGTAGATTAAATTAATAATTCAATAATATTTATAAGCCCAGAATTTATAAGCCCAGACAAAATACGTATAAGTTGTCTGGGCTTTATTGTTTTATATACAGAACTTTTTAAAATAGAGGCAGTCTGCGTTATTTATCTGTAATCTAATGTAATTTACCTATTAACTAAGAGCTGTAATTTCGATCGCACTGTCTCAATTTATGCTGAAGAAACAAATTAAGTTAAACCAACTGATTTTCTTGACGTAAATAGGCTTCAACAAAAGCATTGAGATCGCCATCCATCACACCATTAACATCGGTAGTTTCTATTTCTGTTCGTAGATCTTTAACCATTTGATAAGGGTGAAAAACGTAGTTACGAATCTGATTACCCCATGCTGCCTCTACCATATCACCGCGAATTTCAGCTATTTCTTTCGCTCGCTGCTCTTCAGCAATAATTAGCAATTTAGCTTTCAAAAGAGCCATTGCTCTTTCTTTGTTTTGCAATTGCGATCGCTCTTCCGTACAGCGAACAGCGATTTTTGTGGGTAAATGAACAATTTGAACGGCAGTTTCTACCTTATTGACGTTTTGTCCCCCTGCACCACCAGAACGAGAAGTTTTGATTTCTAAATCTTTGTCGGGAATTTCCAAATTTAGTTCTTCATCACCTAAATTGGGCATAATTTCTATCCCCGCAAAGCTAGTTTGGCGTTTTCCGTTAGCATTAAAAGGGGAAATTCTTACCAGTCGATGAGTACCTTTTTCTCCTTTTAGATAGCCATAAGCATAACGTCCATCTATTTCTAAAGTAGCCGATTTGATTCCTGCTTCATCCCCTGCTGAAGACTCAGCCAAACGAACCTTGTAACCTTCTTTTTCGCTCCAGCGAGTGTACATTCGCAATAGCATTTCTGCCCAGTCTTGAGCATCTGTACCACCTGCCCCCGCATTGATAGTTAAAATAGCTCCTTTGGTGTCGTAAGTGCCAGAAAGAAGCTGTTGTAAATCCCATAGTTCCAGCTCTTTTTCTAATTGTTTGAGGCTGGTTTGAGCTTCAGTAGCCAAAGCTTCATCTGATTCTAATTCTAACAATTCGGCGATCGCTTTAGCATCTTCTAAAGTGCTTTCCCAACCTTGGTATTGCTCCAAATTAGATTTTAAATCGTTTAATTCTTGTAAAACTGTTTGTGCTGTAGACCTATCGTCCCAAAATTCAGGCTGTGCTGCTCTTTGCTCTAAATCTTGTATTTTAGCTATTAAAGCAGGTGGGTCAAAGATATTCCTGAGCTTTGCTCAGGTGTAGAGATATGCCTTCGATAGTACGTTTTAATTCGGATACTTCCATATATAGGAATTACTGTTATTGGACTAAATATCTAATTATTAATGATTGATTATCAATTATCAATTATTTCTATGTACCTACCTTCAAGTAAAAAAGCTCCTTGGGTAAAGCGAATTCCATAATATCCTCCAGGACGACGATCTAGAACTGTGCCTAGTTCGCCCACCGTTAATAAGCTAGGGGGACGCAACATTGGCATGGGTTCTGCCGTTTTAATATATTCAGGTAGGGCTATAATTCTAATGCGATCGCCTACCTTGATTTTTTTTTGTTCGCTGTTCATTATTAAACTTATTGTTTGCTAGTAAATGTTTACATTCCTGCATTGGCATCGGTCAGACTAGACTTTTTCACTTTGGTTAAGATTTTATCTTTATGTTTTTCCAACTCTTGTTTTAAAACGTTTTTTGCCATTTTAAGATCGCCGACACTCCTAGTTACTTCGCTAAGATTTGCCCACTGACTTAACATTTTACGATAGCGATCGTTTACGGTAGATTTCAAAATATGTTGGCACTGTTGAGGTTTGTCCAAAGCATATAGCAAAATACGATAGTTTCCTTCTCTAGCCAAGGCACGAGTAATTTGCTGACCTTTATTAGATTTTAGGTCTAAATAGCAAGGAAGCCACTTTGGACCGTGTTTTTGATTGTAAAGCAAAGTAATCCAAAGAAGAGTAGGATGAGGATGATTTAAATACAAAAATTGATTGTAGCGAGTGCTTGATATCCTATTTTCCAGACCTTCTTGATCCAACATCACACAGAGAACAGGTGCTTCTTCTAAGGGTGTCTCAATCAGCTGAGAAAATACTATTTTGCGTAGTGGTTTGTTTGCTGGCCAAGGTGTTTGTAGACAAATATCGGTTGTGGAAGATGCTGCATTAATTGTTTTATCTTCAAAAGATTTTTGGTAGTCAACAGTATCTTCTTCTGCTTTATACTTTTCTTCTGAAGCAGAATTTTGTCCGAGACTGGGATTGGTAGGATAGGCTTTGGGAGACGATTCAAACCTTTCTAAAATATCTAAGATTTCTCGCGCACTTTGAGGTCGCTCTTCTCTTTCCTTTGCCAGACAGCTAAATACCAAATCTTGCAATTCTCGAGGCAAACCTAGTCTGTCGCAAAATGGTTCTGGTTTGAAATTGTGGTGTGCCTGATACCATCCACCAAAAGAAGAATTTTGGGGCAGCAAAGGCATATCCATAGTAAGCATTTCGTACATCATCACGCCCAAGCTATAAATATCAGAACGATGATCTAACTCTTTACCCTCCATTTGCTCTGGAGAACAGTATGCCAATGTGCCCATGAAAGATTGGGTCTGATTCGCGCTAGCTTGAACTAATTTAGCAATACCAAAATCAAGAATTTTTGCTGCTTCTCCTAGAGTGGGATCTTGAATGACAATAATATTGCTAGGTTTAATATCTCGATGAATAATATGAGATAGTTCGCCATTAAAATAAATACCTTGATGTGCAGATTCTAAGCCAAGACATACGTGACGAGTCAAGGTAAGAAATCGATTTAGAGGAAGAGGTTGATAAGCAATTAGATCGTTAATGCTGTCTCCTGAAAGGAATTCCATCACGTAAAAGGGAGAATTATGTTCGTCTACCCCATAGTCTTTCACTCTAACCACATGAATACTTTTTTCACCTAAAAGAGCGGATATTGTGGCTTCTCGCTCAAAACGCTCGCGCATGTTGTCATTGAGTAAAGCATGAGACAAAAATTTAACTGCGACAGTTACGCCACCCAACACGGTGTCTTTGGCTCGATAAACTCTACCCATAGCACCTTCGCCAACTAAGTCACACAATTCATAGCGATTAGCTAGCATGCGACCGAAATAAGTGTCTTTGTTCATAATTTGGTAACTGATTTGGGGTTTTAACTCTCGCGTACTGCGGCTTATGAGTCGTGGCTTCTTTTGAGAAAAGCCTGTGTTTTGCGTAACCGAAGCAAATCTTTTAGAGCCTTTTGGCATCTATTTTAGATATACCTATGGATAACGCAGCGTCAATTGTCAAAACTACTCAGATTTATCAATTTGACCTAATTAGCGGCTTAAAATGGCTTCTATAGTGTGTTTGACGCTATGACCCTTTAAGATGCTGCTAGTTAAATGATAGGTATTGCTATCTGCGCGATAAAAAGTATCTATTCCTTTTTCTTGAGAAGTAGTTCCAATAAACCAGTAATATTGAATGATAGATTGGAATCCGAGTCTACCCTCTCCTTCAATATTCCCCAAAAGACTGTGTTGAGAAACATAAGTATAATATTTTTCTTCGTAATTTAAGTTTCCTCGGCATTGATAGGCGATTTTAGTCGCTTTTTCGTCATTACAAGTTAGCTGGGTGGTTATTTTGAACCAGTTTTCTCTTTTCCAAGCAGTTTGTATAACTCCTTCAATTGGAATTGGTGCCAGATTTGGTTTGAACCAATTACCTTTTACATTCCATAAGCCTGATTCTAGTAAGAAACTATGAGCCATAAATTTATCCTCATAATTTAGGATTGAGTCTGAAAATTAGTAGTAGGGTGAATTGATAATCGGCTTTATTTGTCAGAAATATTACCCAATAATGTTGGTTTGCTTGCTCCTGTGACTTGAGGCAAATTACCAGTAATAGAATTAATTCTCCAGTAAGCCAAAACAGCAAATGCGATCGCTTCCTTGAAATTGCTATCAATTCCTACTTCATCTGTCGTCATGATGCTTGTCGATGTTAACTCAGCTTGTAAGCGTTGTCTCAGATATAATTTTTTACTTCCTCCACCACACAATAGTACTTCGTCAGGCATTTGAGGAAAAAACCGTCTATAGCTATCAATAATTGAGGCTATGGTTAATTCTGCTAAGGTAGCAAGGCGGTCGCTATCTTTTAAGTTTGCTTGCTCCATATCTTGCCAACATCGAGCTAAATAATCAGCACTAAATAATTCACGTCCTGTAGATTTGGGCGGCAAGGCTTGGAAAAAATCTTGTTGTAACCATTGATTTACCATTTTGCGGTCTGGTGTACCCTGAGCAGCCCATTGTCCCTGATGGTCATAGGTTTGAGTCCCATTCGTCAGACGAGCTATGGCTAAGTCCAAAAGAGCATTTCCAGGTCCTGTATCCCAACCACATACTTTATGCGACCAATTAGAAATTTGAGTGGGGGGTATATATGCCACATTACCAATACCGCCAATATTTTGAATTGCCCTAGTTTTGGTAGGGTGGGCTAATAAGCAAGCGTCTATTTTGGGAACTAGTGGCGCGCCTTCTCCTCCCAAGGCAATATCGGCTACGCGAAAATCACTAACGGTTTTAATATTAGTCAGGCGAGCGATTAAATCTCCGCGTCCTAGCTGCAAACTATAGCCCAATTGACCATGAGATGGTGGTTGATGATACACAGTTTGACCATGAGAACCGATCAATTCTGCTTCAGGGTGATTTTCTTGAATTTTTTGAGCAGCTTGAGCAAATTGCAAAGCGATCGCATTATCTAAGGTTGCCAACTCCTCCATCGCAATTTCTTTGCCAGCACATACGGCTAATATTCTGCTTCTCAATTTTTGAGGATAGGCAAAAGTTTCACCTGATAGTAAGATCACCTGAAGATCTGTTTCTTCGCCCCTAATCTCTACTAAAGCGGCATCAATACCATCTACCGAAGTGCCGCTCATTAAACCAATAACTCTCATATTCTTAAGCCTTAGAGTATTTTCTTGAGGAAAAGCTCAATCCTAACTTATTCTTATTTAAAATTTTGATAGTTAGCGATCGCCAAAATAATCAATTGTTGACAATTATTCTAAAATCTTTAATGTTTATTCCAGAGAAATACTGAATAAACTTGCTAAATGGTAGATAGTAATATTTAATCAATCTGGACTTATATAAATAATTATTGCGAGGAATCAATATTAATGCTTAATAAAGTTTCAGAACAGAAAGCACATACTATTAGATATGTTTTAGTAGTAGGCTGGATTATATTAATCGCCTCTCTGTTTTTCGATCCGATATCAGCTGCCCTAACTGACCCCAATACTAGTTTTTTTAGTCCTTTAAAAGATAATTTAATTAACCTTGCTCAAGATCCTCAAACTTGTATCAAGGTTCAAAATCAGTGTCTTTTAGGAACTCCCTATCAGGCTGGGGCAAGGATTTTTTGGGGCTTTGTTGTTCCTGCGGGATTTGGCATAATTTTTGTCTTGGGACATGAATTTTGGCGTAGAATTTGTCCTTTATATTTTTTATCTCAAATACCCCGCGCTTTGGGTATGAAGCCAAAAAAGCAAATTGCTCAAAACAAATGGTTAATTGAAAATCACCTATATTTACAGTTCGCTTTGCTCTTTATTGGACTCAATATGCAAATTTTATTTGTTAATTCTGCACGTCCTGTTTTGGGTGGATTTTTGCTTTTGACGATTGGTTCGGCGATCGTGATGAATTTATTTTATGGTGGTCGTGGCTGGTGTCATTATGTCTGCCCTTTTGGCATGGTGCAAATGGTCTTAACTGGACCTAGAGGACTTTTAGGTAGTGAAGCTCAAAAAGAGCCGCCAAGAACCATTACTCAGTCTATGTGCCGTACTTTTGACAAGGAAACTAACACAGAAAAAATTACCTGTATTAGCTGCAAGTCACCCTGTATGGATATTGATTCGGAAAAAGCCTATTGGGAACAAATCAACAAACCAGGTAGAAAGCTAGTTCAATATGGCTATTTAGGACTGGTTTGCGGTTATTTTATTTATTATTTCTTATATGCAGGCAACTTTAAATATTATTTCTCTGGTGCTTGGACTCATGAAGCTGGTCAGGTAGGCAAAATCTTTAATCCTGGCTTTTATATTGCAGGACAAGCAATTCCCATTCCCAAATTAGTTGCTAGTCCCCTAACTTTGGGATTAATGGTTGCTATTTTTTATTTTGGTATTACTCAAATAGAAGAAATCTGCGGTACTTATCTTAAAAAACAATATCCTAACTTAGATCGCCATATTATTGTGCATCGAGTCTTCACTGTAGTCACTTTTCTGGCGGTTAACTTTTTTTATGTGTATGGTGGTCGTCCTGAAATTTTGCGTTTCCCTTTCATTGTGCAAATGATTTTTAATGGGTTAGTAGTTTTAGTAAGTACTCTGTGGGTAGTACGAACCTGGGGACGCACCGACATTCAATATAAAAAAGAAAGTATTGCTGATAAACTACGTCGTCAGTTGAAAAAGCTCAAAATCGACTTTACCAAAGTCCTCGGAGGACGTACTTTAGACGACCTTGAAGCCGATGAACTAGACTTACTAGCTCATGTTGTTCCCCAAGTAACCAAACAAGATCGAATTAATGTTTATCGGGGTGTCTTAGAAGAGTCATTACAGTCAGGTAGTATTGAAGCAAGCAACAGTTTGAACTCTCTAGAGCCTGTAAGACAAAGACTAGAAATAACAGAAGAAGAACACTATGCTCTGTTGACCGAACTAGGCATAGACGATCCTAGTTTACTTAGATCGCCTCAAGAGTATAGTCAGGAAGACCGTTTGAGAATTGAAAGCTATAAAGAAGCGATCGCAGGAATACTTCAAGAGTTGGTAGATAGTGGAATGCCTGTTCTAGAAGCAGTAGAAGCTAGAACTAGACAAATTACCAATCTCAAAAATGAATACAACATTAACAAACAAGAACACTTTCAGGTATTGAGTGGACTGTTTGATGCCTTACGTCCCAAAGCCGAAAAACTTTTGGCACTATTACAAACAGAAAATTCTCGTTATCAGGTAATTAGCAACTTTCAACCCCGCAGCAACTCTTCTGTATTTGTGCTGTTGCAAAAACTTTTACTAGCAAAACAGCAGCTAATTCTGCGCCCTTTATTGGCAGTATTAGAACTACTCAACGACGAACCAGACGCAATGCAGCTAGCCAAGAGAACTGGGGTTGTGGCTAGTGATGCGATCGCTTTAATTGTGGCAACTGAACCCCAATGGCAACAACGTTTGAATTCCAATTTATATAGAGAAATTATTCCTAAAGGGGGAAGAAACAATACTCAAGCAACTGTCATAAAAGATGGTGGTACACAAACAAGATTGCGTAGTCGATCTCTTTCGGATCGAGCGGTGGGTAATGCTCTTTTAGAATTGTTGCAAGAACCTAATCCTATTACCGAATCAGCCAGTCTTTATGCTCTTGCTCAGTTAAATCGCGAGAAAGGAATAGCTCAGGCTCAAAAAATATTACAACAGCCATTGCAAAACGATTTAGTTAAAAATACCGCTGCCAGTATTTTGGGTCAATCTCTCAACACATCGGTTATCGAACAATTGCTGAGTATGTCAGCAAAACCTTATTTTCAAACTATGACACCAGAACAACTGCTGGCTTTGTTAAATCAGGCACAGCAAAATCATCAAGACATTACTGAAATTGCTCCTCCAAGTAAATAAACTCACCAAAATTATTATTTATATAGAAACTAGAGCCAATGCCCGAAATTATTATCATTGATACTAGAAAACCTCAAGAAACCAAATCAATTGCGATCGCGCCCGAACAACAGCTAAATCAGGAGTGTCTTGTGGGTCGAGACGATCGCTGTTGTATTGTTTTGAATGATTCTTTAGCCAGCCGAATCCACGGCAAAATTGCTTATCGTAATGGCAAAAACTACTACAGCGATATGGGCAGTAGAAACTATTCAAAAGTTAATAATATAGATGCTCAACTTAATCAAGAATATGCTCTAAAGCCATCAGATACTATTACTTTGGGCAATCACTTGCTTTGGGTAAAAGCGATCGCAGGGGTAGAAGTTGCTGCATCACAGCCTCTATCGCCCAAACAGTATATGCCTTTGGCGAATGTTGATCCCACGACCTTAGAAACCTGGACTCAAGGAACAAAGCAGTTGCTGAACCTCCTGTTAAATTTAGCTATCAACCAGGGCAGTTTATTACTCTTAGCCTCGGTATAGAAGGTAAAAATATTAAACGCTCCTATTCCATCTCTTCTACTCCTTCTCGCCCTCACAGTATAGAAATTACCGTTAAGCGATTTCCCGCTCCTGATAATGAACCTAGCACACCTCCTGGGTTAGTTAGTAACTGGCTACACGACAATTTAAAGGTTGGAAGTCGAGTGGAAGTCAATGCGCCAATGGGGAAATTTACTAATTTTGCCAATCCTGCTAATAAGCTTTTGCTAATTTCAGCAGGTAGTGGAATTACCCCCATGATGTCTATGTCTCGTTGGATTTGCGACACCATATCCGATGTAGATATTGTTTTTCTTCATAGTGCCAAAAGTCCTGAAGATATCATTTTTCGACAAGAGCTAGAAATGATGACGACTCGATATTCTAAATTCAAACTAGCTATTACTGTAACTCGTCCTGTACCTGGTCAGCCTTGGTATGGATATACAGGGAGAATTAATGAAACTATTTTACCTGCGATCGCTGCTGACTATAAAGATCGTACTGTATATGTGTGTGGTCCTAATTCTTTTATGGAAGCAACCAAAGAACTTCTACAAAAAATTAGCTTTCCCATGGAAAACTATTATGAAGAAAGCTTTGGCGGGGCGAAAAAGAAGAAAAAATTAGCTACTCCCACAACTCCTGCTGGCGATCGCACATCTATCTTCCAGCCTACATCTGCTCCTGTTTCTCCAGCACCAGTAAAACCTCCCGCTACTAGATCTGCTCCTGTTCCACCTGTCACACCCGAACCTGTCGAACCAGAATCTGTAATTACTCCACCAACTGTCGCTCCCACCTCCATATTTTCGCCACCCATGACATCTATGGCGTCTGCGCCAGTTCAACCTCATGCCCCCGCTCCTGCTGCCCCTAAACCTGCTACTACATCTGGCTCTGTAGTTGTATTATCTAAGTCTGGACAAGAAATTGCTTGCGATGGAGAAGAGGCTATTTTAGATGTTGCTGAAGCAGAAGGTGCAGACTTACCTTTTGGTTGTCGTATGGGTGCTTGTGGAGCTTGTAAAGTCTAAAAAATTAAAGGTGAAGTTATTTATGATGATGATGTTGATTGTGAAGATGGTTTTGTATATACTTGTGTCGCTCGTCCAGTAGGGAAAGTAATTATTGAAGCGTAAGTATTAGTTGTTTTTATAGATTTAAGCGATCGCTTCTAGATTAAACGCGATCGCTTTTTCTAGAAATAGACGATCAATATCTTTTGATTTTTATGTTGGGTTGACTTTCAGGAGAGCCAAAAATGCTAATCCAAATATCTTTTAAACTTTTTGATTGAATCATGTATTTACCTATACGCTGATACTCGATCACATTAATTTTAACTGGATTATTGGTATTTATGTTTTCTGTTAGTCCATATACTGGCTTCTCATTTTCTGATTGATATGTACCAAATAAACGATCCCAAATCATGAAAATAGCTCCATAATTTTTATCTACGTAATGACAATTAGAAGCATGATGCACCCGATGTAGAGCGGGAGTATTAACGATCTTATCTAAAATTCTTAAACTACCTATTTTTTGCGTATGAATCCAGGTTTGATATGCAGTAGTAATTTGAAGAGCAACCAAGATTAGCATCGGATCGAAGCCCAGCAATGCCATTGGAATATAGAAAATCCAGAAAAAACAAGTTTCAATCCAAGATAACCTTAAAGCTACCGTATAGTTGTAATCCGTCGAACTATGATGAACGCTGTGGTATGCCCAGAAAAAGCGAATTCGATGTTCGGCTCGATGTTCCCAATAATAAATAAAATCGGCGATCGCAATAGCTAAAATTAATGTCCAAATGTTTGTTTCAACCTCCATTAAACTAAACTGGCTAAAAAACTCTAAGCTATTGAAAACAATAAAATAAACTGCTGCTAAACTAGTAAACCCATATACGAATGCGATCGCAATATTGGCAACCGTATCTTTGTAATTGCGCCGATTGCGATAAGTAATGTCAATCCCCATCTCGATCGTTGCCAAGATTATTAAAATAACGAAATCTATTTCTTCAATTGATTTGCCTAGCTCATTAATGTCTATCATTGTGTTTTCTTTAATAACATGTTGTATGTTTTATTTTTAATCGAGCGATCGTTATAAAAAAGCGTAAAAATATTTATACTTTTTGATTATGCTGAAATATGCTTTTCAAAATAAGCAATGAGCATCTGAGTTAGTAATTCGATTTGAACTGCAAAAGAATCTGAATTATCGATTTGATTAATTGATATTCCATCAACTAAAATCCAGATAAATTTAGCTACTTGAGGATTATTGAGATCGAGCAATTCTGATATGGCTTGCTCATAACGAGAATCAATCTGCAACAGCAAATTATCGCTGACTTTGTATGCCGAACAATATTGACAAAAATCAATCCAAATTACTGCTTGTTTAATAATATATTCTTGGTTTTCAATTAATATTTGACCTAAAGCCTCAATTCGCTGGGATCTAGTTTGATTTTTATCTACTTGTTTGATAACTTCCATGTCTTGTCGGCAAATTTGTTCTACTAATTGTTCAAACAACACCTGTTTATTAGGAAAGTAATGATACAAAGTACCCGTTGATACTCCCAATTCTTTGGCTATTTGCCTGGTGGTCACATTGGCGTAGCCTTTTTCGGCAAATAAATCGAAGCACTTACTAAGGAGTTCTTGACGATATTGCTGGACATCAATTATTTTTGGCATTTTTATATCGAACGCTCGTTATATTATATAGCAAGTATTTGGAATAAAGCAAACATGACAACAAGAGCGATCGCTTTTTTATAGTTTTTGAAATGCAGGTCAAATTTTTAATGCTATTATTTGCTAGTCAATCCACGAACTATATTTGCTAATCTTTTAGCACTATCTGTAACAGCTAAATTCTGAGCTTTAGCTGCCATTTGCGTCAGTAATTCAGGAGATTTTAACCATAGGGAGACTTGTTCTTCTAGAATCTCTGGGGTTAACTCTGATTGCTGATAGACTACGGCTGCTCCAGCGTCAACTAATTCTTTGGCGTTATACGTTTGATGATCTTCTGCTGCATAAGGATAGGGAATTAAGATGGCAGGAGTACTGGTAAAGGCTAGTTCGGTAATTGTACCCGCACCCGATCTGCCAATAGCGAGGTTTGCTCTTTGTAATAATCCCGCCATGTTAGCTGAAAAAGCCATAGGGATGTAGTTAGGATGTTGAAGACTATTTTCATCGGGGTCATTTTTACCAGTTAGATGAACTACATAAGCACCCAAATCAAACCAGGCTGGTGCAGCAGCCCTAACTAGTTTATTTATGGCTACTGCACCTTGAGAACCACCTGATACTAAAATAACAGGAGCTTCATCTGGAATATTAAGATCCAAAGCCTGGGGAGTAAGAAACTGCGATCGCACAGGCGTACTTACATGAACTGTTTTCGCCTGGGGTAAATATTGAGATGTTCCTGTAAAACCTAAAGCTACTACATCACACCAGCGACTCAGCAACTTGGTAACCTTACCAGGAATGTAGTTAGATTCATGAATCACCGCAGGTTTTTTTTGTAGGCGGGCAGCTAAAATAGCAGGTGCTGCTATGTATCCTCCTGTGGTGAAGACAACATCTATTTGATGTTCTTTAATTAATTTTTGAGTTTGGAAGATAGATGTAATAAAGCCTAAAATGATTTTGAGAGTCTTCAGGCTAAACTTTTGCTGAAAGCCTTCTACAGAAATAATATTGAGGGGATATTTATCTGGGACAAGACTAGTTTCCAGACGATTTGCTGTGCCTAACCATTCTATTTCGTAATCAGGCAGTTGTTGCGCTAAAGCGATCGCGGGAAATAAATGTCCTCCTGTACCACTAGCTGCTATTAGTATACGAGTCGGAGATGATGTCACAGATATTAACTCCCAGTCTTAAAACAGTTCCACCATATTAAACAATAAATAAATTTTTTTGGCAGAAGTTTGTTTTAGAGTTCAAAGCTAGATAATTTGGCAATGTCGATCTTTAATAATGCACGAAAAAGCTATACAAGATTTATTCCATAGAATATCAAATTGCGATCGCAATTTAGTTTTGATCTTAAATCAGGATACTGTTGAGCGATATATTCAAGCAATATCTCTGCATCTCCCCCAGTCAAAATGATTCGGCTATCGGAATATTTTTGTAACCAAGTTTCGATATAACTATAGATACCTGCAATAGCTGTATAGATGATACCGCTGGCGATCGCATTTTTAGTATCGGATGCCCATCGTGGAGGTAGATTCGGAGGGAGTTCTACTCTAGGCTTGTCTGCGGTTTTTTGCTTTATGGTAATAAATTGCGATCGCAATCCTGGTAATATTGCCCCACCAATCAATTCTTTTTGTTTGTTTACTCCTGTAAAAGTTAGGGCTGTTCCTCCATCAATTACTAGACAAGGATAGTTGTAGGTTTCTCCTGCTGCCCATACTGCCAATGCACGATCTATTCCCAATGTGGCGTAAATATTATTTAACTTGATATCTTTTAAAGTTATAACCTGAAAAGTAGCATAATTTTCCCAAAATTCTGTCTGTTTATGCACAACAGAAGCTATTTTAATCGGAATTAAGGTCAAATTTTGTTTGATAAATTTTGGCAATAGAAATTTTGCGGGAATCAAATTATTTTGAATTTTTTTTGATAAGTGGGGAGTATCCCAGGTTTCTATAAGACAATTGCCCTCAAACCATGCCCAATGAAGCCTAGAATTACCAGCAACCAAGGCTAACTCTTGCTTTTTGGTTGAATAATTTTTGTTTTTATTCGCCATTGATTACCGCTTGTAAAAAATATATCTTAAGTCAGATGTCACTATATTTTTGGCGTACTATACTTCTTTCCATTAAATTATTAAATCTAGAGTAGGCTGTATAAATCAAGTTTTACAAGTAAATAAATTATTTTCAGGAAATCTTAATTTTAAAAATCAAAAATCATGTAAAGCAATTATTATTACAGAATTTTCTATTAAAAATTTAATAATTTTTTATTACTAACATCAATAGGTATTAAAAAGTAATGTTCAATTTACTTAATGTTCTATTTGCTTTTATTATGGTGGGAGTATTACTTCTAATTGCCAGAGTAATTAAGCATAAAGTAAAAATATTTCAAACCCTTTATATACCCGAATCAATTATTGCAGGCGCGATCGCCTTACTATTGGGAACAGGAGCTTTAGGAGCGATCGCTGTTTCAGCGGGTGCTAGTCCTGATTCTTATATTGCAGGGGGTTTGTTTCCTGAAGAGATGAGAACGGTTTGGTCTCAAGCACCAGGGGTATTTATAAATATTGTTTTTGCCGCATTATTTTTGGGGGAACATATTCCCAATCCAAAAGAAATTTGGCGCAAAACCGCACCTCAAGTAGCATTTGGTCAAACTATAGCCTGGGGACAGTATGTAATTGGTATTTTAGTGACATTAGTCATATTAATCCCTTTATTTGGCATCAATCCCATTGCAGGTGCGTTGATTGAAATTGGTTTTGAAGGCGGACACGGTACAGCGGGAGGAATGTCCAATACCCTGAGTGAATTAGGCTTTGCTGAAGGAGGAGATTTGGCTCTGGGATTGGCTACTGTTGGTATTGTTTCGGGAATTATCTTTGGTACGGTTTTAGCCCATTGGGGTCGTCAAAAAGGCTACATTCAATCCGAACCTATTGCTGTTGAAGATGGTGACGCGCAGTTTCAAGAAACAGCTTCTACCGAACCCAGCAGTGATCTAGCTAAAAGATCGCGGTTGATGCAGAATTTCTTAATCGATCCTTTGTCTTTAAACTTTGGTTTTACAGGATTGGCGATCGCAATTGGTTGGATAATTTTGCAAGTACTCACCCTAATTGAATCGGCTACTTGGGGACGAGGGGGTTTAGAGTTAATTGGTGCAGTACCCCTCTTTCCCATGGCGTTAATTGGCGGAATTATTATTCAGGTAGTCATGAAACGTCTAGATCTTGATGTTTTAGTTATCAGAAGACTACAGGAAAGAATTGCAGGGGTAGCGTTAGATCTTTTGGTGGTAACGGCATTAGCATCAATTAATCTAGCTGTTTTGGGCGCAAACATCGGCGTATTTTTAATACTATCCGTTGTTGGTATTGCTTGGAACGTTTTATCCTTCATGTATATCGCACCCCGCATGCTACCAGTATATTGGTTTGAGCGTGGTATTGGAGATATGGGACAGTCAATGGGCGTAACTGCTACGGGGATTCTATTGATTCGTATGGTCGATTCAGAAAATCGTACAGGTGCTTTTGAAAGCTTTGCATACAAGCAACTGTTCTTTGAACCCATCGTTGGTGGTGGTTTATTTACCGCTGCTGCACCAGCTTTAATTGCTCGCTTTGGTTTAATACCAGTTTTATTGTTGACGGCGGGGTTACTTGCTTTCTGGCTTATTTTTGGTATTGTCAACTGTAAACGAACTATCTAAATTCTACATGTAGTTCAAGCTTCCGCATAATTACAATCTACTTCTGGTAGGTAAAGCACTAGCAATAAAATACTAGAGAATAGGTGAAGTTGCATCCTTTGGGGCAAGGAAGAAATTCTTTGTTCCTTTTTTTGTTAGGCTATTTACTAATTAGTCATGGCTGATAATGTTACTCTTTGATTAGAGTCTAAGTAAATACACCGATGAGTGAGAATCAAGACCAATTGATACAGCAGTTATCTGCAATTCAGCAACAGTTAAGTCAGCTTACCAGCCGTTTTGATAATCTAGAGAATAATCTGGGAGAAGTATCTCGCTTACCCGCTAAAATATCTCAGTTAGAAGATGACTTAATGCTTTTGGGCGATCGCTATCGCTATAAAGATCTGCAAAAGTATTTGGCAGAAGAAAATTGGTTTGAGGCTGATTGGGAAACTATTAGGTTAATTCTGGCGGTTACATCTAAGGAAATTGAAGAACTCACACCAGAAGATATTCAGCATTTTCCATGTAACGATCTGATGGTAATAGATCGTCTATGGACAAAATATAGTGATGGTCGTTTTGGTTTTAGCCTCCAACTAAAAGCCTATCAAGAATTAGGCGGTACTTTTGATACTACCGTAGAACAAAACCAGCAGCTAATTGAAACCTGGGGTGAAGGATTGGGGTGGCGCAAAAATGATCGCTGGCTTCCCTGTAAAGAATTAGACTTTAGCCTTAATGCCCCTGTAGGTTGTCTTCCTTCTCGTTGGTGGAATTCCCCTTATGGTTCAAAGATGACCAATTTCTTTTTGGGTCGCTTGATTACCTGCGAAATTTAATTGTTAATTGTCAAGTGTTGATTGAATAATGGCTAATCTCGATTTAGACAATAGTTTAACTACCGTAATTATCATTTTTACGGTCAAACCCGAACAGCAGCAAGAACTTATTGAAACGATTAAAAAATTTTTAGGAACAGTAAAGAATCAGCCAGGCTTTGTTTGTGCCAACCTACATAAAAGTACCGATGGTGTAAAGGTTGCTAACTATGCTCAATGGTCTAGTGTCGAAACTTTTAAAGCTTTTAGAGATAACAAAGAAGTTCAAGCAAAAGCGGCAAAATTATTTGAATTTGATACTCCCGATTCTCATGTTTATGAAATAGTAGCATCAGAATCTAAAGTAGGTACGCCCAAAATAAAAGAGGGAGAATATATTACTCACTTTGCAGAATTTAGTCTGCAACCCCAAAATCAGCCCAAAATGATAGAGCTAGCGAAAAAACATATTAAACCTGCAATGGAACAGCCAGGGTTAATTTCAGCCACCTTTCACCGCAGTCTAGATGGTACTCGCGTAATTAATTACGGACAGTGGAAAGATGAAAAGGCGATCGCCCAATTAACCAAACAACCAGGATTTGGTAAAGAAAAACCCTATTGGGATGGTATTGCCGATAACGAATACCACCTATACGAAGTAGTTCATACAGCCAACTGATAACTAATAACTAATAACTGATAACTTAAACATGGCTAAACCAACTATCTTGACCGTTGACGACGATCGCGAGGTACTACAGGCGATCGCCAGAGATCTTAGAAAACAATATGGCGATCGCTTTCGCATCGTGCGGGCTGATTCTGGTGCGGCAGCAATCGCCGCCCTAGAGCAGCTTAAGATACGTAATGAAACAGTGGCTTTATTACTGACTGACCAAAGAATGCCCGACATGAATGGGGTCGAATTTATCGAAAAAGCTGCACCCATGTTTCCCAAAGCAAAGCGGGTTTTACTTACGGCTTATGCCGATACCAACGCTGCAATTAAAGCCATCAATACCGCTAGGTTAGATTATTATCTCCTCAAGCCCTGGGACCCTCCAGAAGAAAAGCTATATCCAGTTTTAGACGATTTATTAGACGATTGGTTAGCAGTGTATCGTCCTGCCTTTGAAGGAATTAGGGTAATTGGCGATCGTTGGTCGCCCTGTTCCCATAATGTTAAAGATTTCTTGGCTCGTAACCAAATTCCTTATCAGTGGATGGATGTAGAAATTGAAGATGAAGCTACAAAGCTGATCGATTATGTATCAAACGGTAGTAAGCCAAGCTTACCCTTGGTATTATTTCCCAACGGCGATAAATTAGAACAGCCCAGCAATCTAGAAGTTGCCGAAAAAATTGGACTGCAAACTCAAGCAGAAAAGCCTTTTTATGACCTTGTAATTGTGGGAGGAGGTCCTGCAGGTTTGGCAGCAGCAGTATATGGGGCATCGGAAGGACTTAGTACAGTAATGATCGAAAGATCTGCCCCAGGAGGACAGGCTGGTTCGAGTTCTCGGATTGAAAACTATTTAGGTTTTCCCGTGGGCTTGAGCGGGGATGACTTGGCAAGAAGAGGTGTGACTCAAGCAAAGCGATTTGGAGTAGAAATTCTGACCCCCCAAGAAGTGGTGGGACTGGAAATTAATGACCCTTATCGAGTTGTTAAGTTAAAAGATGGCAGTGAAATTAACTGTCATGCCTTGTTATTGGCTACAGGGGTCTATTGGCGCAGATTGACTTTACCAGGATGCGATCGCCTTACAGGTAGAGGTATCTACTAAGGTGCAGCAACAACAGAAGCCTTAGCCTGTCAGGACGAACATATTTATCTGGTAGGTGGGGCAAATTCTGCGGGACAAGCAGCAATGTATTTTTCCAAATATGCCGCAAAAGTTTCTATGCTGGTGCGGGGAGAATCTTTAACCAAAAGCATGTCTCAATATCTAATCGAGCAAATCGATGCAACAGATAATATTGAAGTCTTAGCCCATACAGAAGTCGCGGAAATACATGGCGAAAACAGCCTAGCAGGACTAACTTTATTCCACAACGATACGGGAGAAAAAGAAGAGGTAGAAACCAAATCTTTATTTATTTTTATTGGTGCCAAACCAGAAACTGAATGGTTGGCTGGAGTCGTGGCAAGAGATGAGAGAGGCATTGTTTATGCAGGGGCAGACTTAAAGAAAAGCGAAGACCCTAAAGGTCAACACGGTTTATTAATCTACACCCAGCGTAATCGCGATCCTTTTTTATTAGAAACTAGTGTTCCTGGTATATTTGTGGCAGGAGATGTTCGACACAATTCAGTCAAGCGCGTAGCTTCTGGGGTAGGAGAAGGTTCGATCTCCATTATGTTTGTACATCGTTATTTAGCCGAAGTCGGCGCATAAAAGCGATCGCCCAAAGGTGTTCCACGAGTAATAAGTAATAAGTAATACCCTAAAAGATACCGCAAGCATAAGTAACCGCAAGCATAAGTAATAGAGGTAACTGCGATTTAGCTTAACTTGTCACAAATGACTAATGACCAATGACCAATAACTAACAACCAATGACTTATTTCCGCCCTGTGATCGCCCAAATGCAAGGTTATATTCCTGGGGAACAACCAAAACCAGAAACGCCGATTATTAAGCTCAATACTAATGAAAATCCTTATCCTCCTTCACCCAAGGCATTAGAAGTTCTTCATAACTTGGATAGTGAATGGTTGCGACGCTACCCCGATCCTTATGCCCGTGATTTTTGTAACTCCGTTAGTAAAGCGTTGGATGTTCCTGCTGATTGGATTTTGGTAACTAACGGCAGCGACGATCTATTAAATATTTTAATTCGTTCTTGTGCAGAAGGAAAAGAGCGCAAGGTAGTTTATCCCATGCCTTCTTATGTGTTGTATCGTACTCTTGCGGCTATCCAGCCTGCGGAAGTTGTAGAAGTTCCTTATTCTGAAGATTATCACCTACCCATAGATGAATTGGTTGGCGCGGATGGTGCAGTAACTTTGATTGCCACTCCCAACAGCCCTTCTGGTCACATTGTACCTTTAGAAGATTTACGTACTTTAGCAAGCAAAGTATCGGGAATATTAGCTATTGATGAAGCCTATGTAGATTTTGCTGACTACTCTGCATTATCTATAGTAGAAGAGTTTGATAACGTTATTATTTTACGTACCCATTCTAAAGGATATTCTTTAGCAGGCTTACGCCTTGGCTTTGGTATTGCCAATCCAAATCTACTATCGGGTTTATTTAAAGTAAAAGATAGTTATAACGTAGATGCGATCGCTATTTTGGTGGGTGCAGCAGCAATACAAGATCAAGAGTATAAAAATAGCTGTGCAGAAAAAGTAAAGCGATCGCGTTTTTTGCTCAAGCAAAATTTAAATAATATGGGCTTTGAGGTTAGGGATTCTCAAGGAAACTTTTTATTAGCAACTCCGCCAAATAATCAGGCTCAAGACATTTATCTATACTTAAAACAAAACAATATTTTAGTTCGCTATTTTAATTTGCCAGGATTGGATGATAAGCTGCGCGTTACTGTGGGGACAGACATACAAAATGACAAATTGCTAACAGAAATGGCAAACTATAAACTACAACCCTAGTATTTATATAGATTTGAATTTATAGTTTGCGACTGTAGTAACTTAATTATTCAAGTTAGTTCAATCTGCCATAGTTTGATCGGCACTATCTAAATTCAAACGATTATTATCTCGTTCTTCTAGTCTATCTTTCAAGCCAAGTTCATCGCGATCGCTCATTTCTAAACCCGCTTCTCTGCCAAGTTTGTCAACGTCGTTCATTTCTAAATTTGCTTCTCTATTTACTTTATCTGCATCATTTGCTTCTGCAATAGGTTGAGTTTGAGCAAATTTTTCCGCGCCTGTATTCATAATATTTAGTCTCTTAATACAACATTAAATGTCAGATACTAACTCAATACGCGATGTACAACTTATAGAGACGATTAATCTTCTCTCCCCTTATAAAAGGAGGCTGGGATCTTTAAAAGTCGCACAGGGCGTAACTCAATAGAATTGCACCTTACTAGCTTTCTACATACATCAATGCTTATAAGCAAGCATCATTAGTAGTTTTTCAACTGTTTGTCAAAGCATCAAGCTGGTTATCTACTGCTTCTACATAAGATTCATCTTCCATTGCGCCAGGAGACAATTCACCAGTCTCAATTGCTGCATTAATTAAATCTTCAGCAGTCAATTCTCCTGTCTCGTAATTACTAATTAAAGTGGCGTAACTATTAATACCTGCCTCTTCAAAATCTCCTCTGTATGCAGAACTTACCAAATTAAATGCTTCAGTTCTTCTAACATCATAGTTATTTATATCACTAGACTGATACTCTTCTAGCTTTTCCTCTGTACGAGTATCAGGATCTGCAATTTCATCTCAGACTGAACTGGATCCACATCTTCCTCTACCTCATAGTTGGAAGTGTCTAACTCTGTTTCGGTCAAGTCTTCATACTTTTCTATCCTAGTATCATTAGGTTTGTCAGAAGCCTGTGCAGTTGCATTTGGCACAGTCAAGATAGCTGAAGAAAGTAGCAACAAGCTACCAATTGTCAATTTCTTAATCATAATAATATTTTTCAGTTGTCTTTCTTTCGATAAGCTCTTTTTCTGTTCATAAAAGGAAAGCTTAAAATTATTTGGTGGATTTAGAATATGGGCTAAAACCTGATTGAATTAACCCAAAACTCCCTTTACACCAATCATTAGATGAGTAATATCTTATTAAGACTCTCTACCTTCTGTCGCACCTTCAATAGCTTTCCATCCAGCCAAACCACCAAGAATTTGAGATACACTTTCAAAACCTTCTCGGCGTAAATTATTAGCTGCCTCTTCTGCTACCTTATCGTTATCACCATAAATATAGATTTCACGACTTTCAGGTAGATTTTTAACATCATCGATCAACATTGCCCCTGTAATTCTTTCTTGTAAAAAAGAATCGCGATCGCGAGCATCTATAATAGTTAAACCAGGTTCACCCCACTGTAAACGCTCTTTTAGGGATTGCGCGCTGGCTCTAGCAGTAGGTGCTGGAGGAGTAGGAATTACTTGCCCAATTTTCTCTTTAGCTTCTGAAATAGTCTGTGCTTCTGGTTTCGATTCGGACATGAAATTTTTTCTTTGCTTTTCTACTTTATTACTTTTTATTAAGACAAAATTTTGCACTCAAATACTCTATCTATAGAAATAATTATTAAATGACGTTTTTGGTGGAGATACTACTTTTGGTACATAAATTTATCAACTTTTTTGTTTAATCTTGATTCATGTATTTTAAATACAAAATATAGAGGAAGCTGATTACCCAAATTATTAGGCTGTGAGAGTTGTTGATTGCAATCGATTGGTTATTTTTAACTATTTGTTGATAGTAATAGATCGATTACGAACAACATTAGGTAATCTGCACCCTCTACCTAAAAAACAAAAATTTATTATCTTAAATATGCGTACTGAAGAACGTCGTCCAACTCCCGATGAAATTCCTCCCCAGCAGCTAGATTATCCTGCTTCACAAAGAGATCTCATTCCTCAACCTGACAGTGATTTGTCCAACTACAACCCCGCCAATAAGCTTACTGGTAAAGTTGCTTTTATTACTGGTGGTGATTCTGGTATTGGTAGAGCGATCGCGATCGCCTATGCTATGGAAGGGGCAGAAGTAGCTATTTTCTATCACTCAAACGATATCGATGCAGAAGATACCAAGAAGATGGTCAAAGATATAGGAGGAAAAGACTGTCTGGTCATCAAAGGCGATGTCCGCAACTATGAAGACTGTGAAAAAGCTATCCAACAGGTAGTCGAACGTTTTGGCAAATTGAATGTTTTGGTTAATAATGCAGCCTATCAAATGGTGCAGAAAAAATTTGAAGATATTTCCCTAGAACAGTTTCGTCGCACAATGGAAACTAACGTCTTTGGATATTTTTATATGGTCAAGGCTGCATTATCCCATTTAGAAGAAGGTGACGTAATTATTAATACTGGCAGTGTTGTCGGTAAAATGGGCAAAGGAATGCTGGTTGATTACTCTACTTCTAAAGGCGCAGTACACACTTTTACTAAATCTCTTGCCTTAAATTTAGGCGATCGGGGAATTCGCGTCAATTCTGTTGTTCCCGGTCCAGGTTGGACTCCTAATATTCCTGCGACTATGCCTGTAGAAAAGGTTGGCAACTATGATACTGACGGTATTATTAAACGTGCAGCGCAACCAGAAGAGCTAGCACCAGCATATGTTTTTCTAGCTTCATCTGACAGTAGCTTTGTAACGGGGGCTTTATATGATGTAACAGGCGGACAACTATCAGCCTAAATTGCATACTATCGCTGTTTGAGAGGTAAATCAACCAAATTCTTTTTGATCGATTTACCTAAAATTTTAATCCCCCGTTCGATTACTTCTGGGGGATGAGAGAAGTTAAGGCGCAAGGCGTTATAACCTTTTTGTCCAGGGAAAAAAGGCATCCCAGGATAAACAAAGACATTTTCAGACAGAGCCTCTCGCGCAATAGCTATCATGGGAATTTTCGAAGGTAGTTGCACCCATAAGAATAAGCCGCCATTGGGTACAGTCCAAGTTGCTTCTTGAGGAAAGTAGTTTTCTAGTGCTTGCAACATAGCGTTGCGACTAGATAAGTTACTTTCCCGCAAATGATTGAGGTGGCGGCGATAATGTCCAGAAGCCAAATATTCACTAACAATGGCTTGAGATACGGTAGAGACATGAAGATCGTGAAATAGTTTTTGTTTAAGCAAAGGGAGATAATGTTCCCCCGTAGCTAATAAGTAGCCTACCCTCAAACCAGGCATCAAAGTCTTAGAAAATGTGCCAGTGTAAATAACTGAACTGCTACGATCTAGAGATTTTATAGGTGGGGGAACAGGATCGAAGTTTAAACCTTCATATGCATTGTCCTCTAAAATTAAGCAGTTGTGTTTTTCAGCTAGGGCTAATAGGTGTTGGCGATGTTGCAGTGAAGTTGTAATTCCCGTAGGATTTTGTAAAGTCGAGACAGTATAAATCAATTTGGGGCGATGACTAATTAGATATTGTTCTAAAAGCTCTAAATTCATTCCCGAACCCTGCATGGGAATGCCAATAATTCTGGCACCAATGTTTTCAATAATATCTAATGTTCCATAGTAGGTAGGACTTTCGGTGATAATCCAATCTCCTGGTTGCAGATAATGATTCATTGCTAACGATAATCCTTGCTTAGATCCGTTGGTAATGATCAAATTATCCACAGCACATTCTAATCCCAATTGGACTAGCAGTTGGGCAACTTG
>ERZ1740059.320-NODE-320-length-26584-cov-9.582005_pt1 | contig 26584 bp, 20 predicted proteins | sample MGYA00581744_ERZ1740059 | MGnify/ENA primary metagenome ERZ1740059 (study PRJEB43018, sample SAMN04849738) | marine metagenome | isolation source: floating plastic debris | place: Pacific Ocean | collected 2008-08-28 | study: EMG produced TPA metagenomics assembly... | reverse complement strand
AACCGTATCTACTGTTGTATTAGTTTTTTGATTCTCTACTTCCGAAGCTTTAACCCTATCTGTTGTATTAGTTTGTGGAAGAGCGACTTCGGAGGGTTTAACCGTATCTGCTGTATTGGTTTCTTGATTCTCTATTTGCTCGGCTTTAACCGTATCTGTACTATTGGTTTCTTGATTCTCTATTTCCGAGGTTTTAAATTGACTTGGAACATTAGTTTTTGGAAAGGCGATTTCATTTACTTTAAATTTGCCCCCTGCATTGCTAATCTTTATGCGACTTAAATCGAATTTCGATGCTTCTGACATAATAATAACTAGATAGTAACAATCAATGCTATCACATTAGTTTTTTACTCTGGCAACCGCTAAAATACTGATTCATCATCTTTAAGATGTTTTTCTCTAATTTTTACCGTACCTGCTTCTGTAGCTTTACTACGAACATCGGAATTACAATCATTTAAAGCATTAATAAGATCATCAACTGCTGCTTTGCTGCTGAGTTTTACTAATGCTCTTGTGGCACGCAAACGAGCATCATAATCTTTATAATTGAAAGCTTTAATAAGAGTATCAACTGCACAATCAGAACCAGTTATATATAATAATTCAGTTTCCACTAACTTAGATAATCTTTTCTCTAAAATCAAATCAACCGCTTTCTCCTGAAACTCCAGTTTCACCTCCCCAGCCAACCTAGCACCCAACATTAAATCAACATCCAATCCTAACCTTACAACCCGCAAAGCTAGCGCTTCCTCGTCAACCAAACCCAACATCAACGCTACAGGTTCAGTCCATTTAAGTAAATTTAAATAATCCCGTTGTAATTTAGCATCACTAATATCTGGTAATTTTCTTAGTAAATATTCAGCAGCATAATATTCTTGCAATAACTGATGACGAAACTCTATTTTGTCTCCACTTTCTACTTGAATTAAATGATGTTTGATTAAATCTTCTAACCAACACTTTGCATTATCGCGGGGTTTATCAAATTTTTCTTCTGTTAAATATTTAGTAAAAATCTCTTCTACTTCTCGCTTGGAAATCGCAACCCGAAATTCTGTTACAGGCTCACCCAACATCATCACAAACGCAAGATGTTCTAGTAAAGACTTCCACCACCGACGAGATTCTACTGTTACTACAACATCTCCTCTCAAATTATTTTCATAAATTTCGGTAAAAAAACGAAATACCATCCCCAAATTAGAAGGAATATTACCAGTCTGCTGAAATAAACCGCACAACATCCACAACATTAATGGTGTTTTACCAAATTCTTGCAGTCTATCCCCCAAACGCTGCAACATTTCCTCACCTTTTTGCGGTAGATAGGAAATCACAAAATCGCGCATCTGGGTTTCATTGAGAGGTTGCATTTCCAACTTTTTTACAATTCCCAAATCACCACCCACGCCTAAATCCCTCGTGGTGAAAATCATTGGTGTTTGGGAAAATTCTTTGCGAAATAATCTTACTTGTCGTCGTGATTCTTCTGAAGGAAGTTCGTTTACACCATCGATAAGAAGTAAAAATTTCCCTTGACGCAGCAGATTTTTTATAATTGTTTCATTAAGGTTTAGGTTTGTGTCGTGCTGTTGTAAAAATGCTTGAATGAGTTCAAAAATTGAACTTTGCCAGTAACGTAATTCTACAAGTACGGGAATTTTTGTGTCGTTTACCGAACTCGCCACCGAATCAATTCCCTGGCTAATAGCAGAAGTCAGTTTCAACTGACTGACAGCAGATGATTCAGTCGTCTTTAGACGACTTTGACTATGAGCCTGGAAATTTATTTCCAGGTGTGATTTGGCTTCTTCGAGTAATAATCTTGCTAAAGCTGTGGATTTTCCTGAACCCGGTTTTCCTCTCAATAAAACATGATTCTCAGCATATTTACTAATACCTTCTAACACGGGTAAACGTTCTATTTTTTCTTGCTCGTGGTTTTGTTGTTCCTCTCTTCGCTCTATACTTTGCACCATCAACCCAAAATCAAAGGGTGATGAAAACTGCTGTTTCTGAGTTTTCTTACCTTCCACATCTGTCAAAGTGTAGAATTTCCACCAGCATTTGTACTTCTCGCTGATGGATTGCAGATAGGTTTCAAACTGTGGATAATCAGTTGATAGCACGTATAAGTATAAAAACTTGAGCAGTATAAGTTAGATATCAGTTTAGACGATAAATACTTATAAAGTTTCCTATTGTTGTAAATTTGTAAAAAAGTATAAGTAATTATAATGAACGATAAAAAATTCAACGTACCCCAATACGTAGACCAAACAGCATCACTACTAAATTTAAATTTACCCGAAGAATATCGCAACGGAGTAATAGAAAATTTTGAAAGAATTCAAGTTATAGCAAAACTTGTCAACGAGTTTCCTTTACCCGAAGATATTGAAGCAGCACCAGTATTTGAACCATAAACGAAACCATGAATTTAGACTCAGCCGATGCCATATCGATCGCAACTGCCGTACAACAAAGACAAATCAAAGCGGTGGATGTTGTCAAAGCTGCTTTGGATAAAATTGCAAAACGGGATAATCAACTCAACTGTTTTACAAATGTAACTGCGGAAACTGCTTTACAAGATGCAGCACAAATTGATAACGAAATTGCCCTAGGAAATTATCCCGGTTGCTTAGCTGGAGTACCCTTCGCCGTCAAAAATCTTTATGATATCGCTGGTTTAACAACCCTTGCTGGTTCAAAAATCAATGCTGAAAATCCTCCAGCAACTCAAGATGCAACTGCTGTAACTAAGTTGAAAAATGCCGGTGCGGTGCTTGTGGGAGCCTTAAATATGGATGAATACGCTTACGGCTTTGTCACCGAGAATTCCCATTACGGTGCTACTCACAATCCCCACGACTTAAAGCGTGTAGCTGGAGGCTCATCAGGAGGCTCTGCTGCTGCCGTAGCTGCTGGTTTAGTTCCCTTAACTTTGGGTTCCGATACAAACGGTTCAATTCGCGTACCTGCGGCTTTATGCGGCGTTTTTGGTTTGAAACCCACTTATGGTAGATTGTCGCGAGCTGGTGTAATTCTATTTTCCAGTAGTTTTGACCATATTGGGCCATTTACTCGTTCAGTAAGAGATATTGCGATCGCTTATGATGTGCTTCAGGGGGAAGATGAAAGAGACAATGTTTGTACAAAACGCCCTCCTGTAGAAACGTTTCATCTAACATCTCAAAATATTGATGGGTTGAAAATTGCGATTGCCGACGATTATTTTGCTCAAAAAGCTGTACCAGAAGCCTTAGAAGCAGTACAAAAAGTTGCCGATGCCTTAAATGTGACTGAGTACGTTTCCATACCCGAAGCTCATCGCGCTCGTGCTGCTGCATACATAATTACCGCATCAGAAGGCGCAAATTTACATTTAGATAAACTAAAATCCCGTCCCCAAGATTTTGATTTTGCCACAAGAGATAGATTTATAGCAGGAGCGTTAATTCCTAGTAGTTGGTATATTCAAGCTCAAAGATTTAGAAATTGGTATAAAAAACAAGTTCGAGAAATATTTCAACAGGTAGATGTAATTATTGCTCCGACAACACCAATTTCAGCACCAGAAATAGGACAACAAACCATGATTTTAGATGGAGAAGAAATATTAGTTCGTCCCCATTTAGGCTTATTTACTCAACCCTTATCATTTATTGGTTTACCCGTTTTATCAGTTCCAATTCAAAGAGAGGATGCCTTACCTTTGGGAGTACAATTAATCGCCGCACCCTATAACGAAGCAGCGATTTTAAGAGTTGCAGCCGTATTAGAGAAAGCGGGTGTCATATCAAGTCCAGCTAATTAATTACTATATAACTCCTAACCCCTAACTCCCTACTCCTAACCCCTAACCCCTAACTCCTAACTCCTAACTCCTAACTCCCTATTTAAGTATTTAAAAACACCAAAAAAGCCATTAACTGATATTTCGGTTAATGGCTATAAATACTATAAATAAACTACAAATTTACTTACAAACCATGTTGTTGATGTACCCATATCCAGAATTGGAAACCACCGGAAACCATAATATCAGTCCAATCATCGAATAATTCTTGATGCACGCCAGGTTTTAGATGTAAATGTTGTTCGAGTACCACTATAGCTAGCGTTTCTTCAGCGGTAATTCTGATATCAAGAAAAGCTTTGGGAAAGCGCTTTTCTTTGTTCCAGTCATTACATAAAGACATCACGCGTTCCCATTCTTCTTTAGGAATGCGTTTATTAGAAATAAGTCTAACAGAATAAACATCCTCTTGAGGACCTTCCGCACAAAAGACTAGAATGACTTCACATCCTAATTCTTCTTGATAGGGAAACTGCACCACAAAATCACCGTCATCGTCCTTGATATATCGTAATCCTCTGTTAGTTAGATAACTTTCTATTACGCTACGGTCGAAGTTTTTAACTGTAGCCATATTAGATTTAGTTGATTGTGGTTCTACTCCATTATAGAGTTTTATTTTAATTTATTTCGTATAAAAAATACGTGATTACACTTAACTTAATATCTGATCTCAATCATAATACTTTTCTAATTTTACTTTTTTAAAAATCTAAACAATAATTGTATAAATACTAATATTTATACTTGTATAAAATTATTTGATGAACAAATATTGATCCTTTTTGAAATATACAAATAGTCAAGCATACAATAACAGCATTTACGTAACTAAGTAGTTTGGCGTTGAAAATAGTAATGCCGGGCAAGTGAGTAGTATTCCCAACGCTTTATTTAACCCAGACTTTACTAAAGCACTACCTATACCTTGTTTTTGAAAATCTGGATGTACTACTAAAGGAGCTAAGCCTAAGACTTTAAATGTTTCTTCCCCCACTAAGTTAATATAACTAAACATGACGTGAGCTACTACAGAATTCTTGACTTCTGCAACAAAGGTAAGCTCCGGAATATAGTATTGAGAATTACGAATTCTTTCCACAAGTAATTTTTCTTCTTCTTTACCAAAAGCGAATTTATGAACTTGTGCTATTGCTGAGTAGTCTGTTTCAATTTCACTACGAATATTCATCAGTTACAAGTAATATTAATGCAAATTGAAAAGGAAAAATTATTATAGAATACTTCAATAACCCAGAGATAAAAATGGGTAATATAACCATTGTCAATAACATGGAAGATAATATGACTACAGGAGCAGTATATTTTCCGATCGAAAAGATTGATTTACCTTTTAATTTGCTTATTTTTACTGGATTAATCGCAATTTCAAGTTTATTTTTATTTGTTTTCAGAGAAACTCTACTACCAAACGGCTCCATAACATTTTTGGTAGTACATAATTTATTCTCAACAGATTTTTTATTCTCTAAATAGTTAATGTTACGTGAACTTTGCTTCAAACCTTGTAACGCAATTTTAGCTGAAGGAAAGCGCCATTCTCCGAAAGGTTCAACCATTCGCTTCAACCAATTTGTAAAATCTAAAGGACAATTAATTAGTTCTTCAAACTGAATACGTCCATCTTTTTGAGGTAAATTAGCAGGATGCATCCCCGTGACAAGATAAATTAAGGTTGCTCCCAAACTATATAAGTCAGAAGTAGAAACAACTTTTCCACCAAAATGTTCCGGTGACATATAGCCATAAGTTCCTACTACCGTAATTGTTCCATTTGTAGAAGCCGCTAAACTTTTTACAGAGCCAAAATCAACTAAATAAATATTACCAATACTATTTCCAGAGCGATTTGTTAAAAGAATATTATTCGGTTTGATATCTCGATGAATAATCTGGGGTTTTTGTGAATGCAGGTAAATTATAATTTCTAATAGTGACTCTGCTAGCTGTTTGACTTCTTCAATACTAAAAGTTCGTCCATATTTTAAATGTTCTTCTAAAGAAGCAGCTTCAATATAATTCTGTACTAAAGCAAAACCTTTTAGATGAGGTTGATTTATCTCAAAATAGTTTAAATAGCGAGGAATTGCCGGATGGGAAATACTTTGTAAAACTTCCGCTTCTCTTTCAAATAGTTTCAGACTTTGCCATTCAAAATCTTCATCCCAGGCTAGTAATTTGATTACAACTAATTGCTGATTTTGAATATCGCGACAAAGTATAGTTCTCCATCCAGGCTTTTTTCCAAGTAGACGAATCACTTGATAGCGATCGCCAATTATTTTATCGCTCATTTTTCCTGTTTTAATATTAGTATTGTTTTATAAAAAATTTAATTTGATATTTCTTAATCTCTAATGCTCGATCGCATTAATTCTAATTGAAAAAAATATTCGTATTAGCACTTGAGCGCATAGTATTCCTGGATTAAGAAGGGCTAGAAGCTCAACTACAAACCCATCAAAATAAATGAAAATGAATACTAGTTAAGATGTAGTTTTTATCCCCAACCAATTACTCAGTTCGCGACTTAGCCAAGCTGCTTGTGTCGAATTTAAAAAACCTTTACCAAAGCTATATTTATAAGTTCCTAACCAAATAATTACTTCTGGTATTTTGTCTTTACTGTTATCTAGCTTTATAATTGCCTGACGCGGCATTGGACGACGATAGCGATATTCTAAGTCAAATAATTTGTAAGCAAAATAAATCTTCTTTTTGTCAATTTGCAATTGATGTTTACCGAAAGGAATAAACAACATATATACAAGTATTTTCTCCCAGATTTTGACATAAAGAAATAAGAAGCAAGGTAAAATAAAAAATGCAGCCAAAGAGTAAACGTGAATTAAACCGTAATTGAGAATAATTGAGTGAAAAATTACTTCTAAAGTCGAAAGTAAAGGAATTGAATAAAAACTATAAAATACTGCCGCACATCCTGCAGTTAGAAAAGAAATAATTGATTTTTTATTATCTTTGTAGCAAGGAGTCACAATTTCAATTACCTCTACAGATTTGTTAATAGAAACTTTGTTTGCAGAGGGTTGAGAATACTCCGGTAATGTTATACATGATAAATTATCGATCTTTATTAAAGCCGCAGCAGCCGATTTAAAACGCTTTGATTGCGAAGGTTCAACCATTTGCTTCAGCCATTGACTAAATTCTCGCGAACAATTAGCTACTTTTTCAAACTGGATTCTTCCTTCTTTCTGAGGTAAATCACCAGGTGACTTACTTGTTAAAAGATGAATTAAACTTGCACCCAAACCATATAAATCAGAAGCAGCAACAGCGCGCCCTCCAAATTGTTCTGGAGCCATATAACCGTAAGTTCCAACAACCGTTAAAATACCACTTTCGCTACTAGCTAAAGTTTGTACAGAACCAAAATCAACTAAGAAAATATCCCCGATATTATTCCCAGAACGATTTGTTAAAAGAATATTACTCGGCTTGATATCTCGATGAATTACTGGTGGATTTTGTCTGTGTAAATAAATTAAAATTTCAAGAATAGATTTAGCTAACTGTTTCACCTCTACTTCGCTAAAAAATCCTCTTTTTTGGATATGCTCTTCTAAAGAAGGAGCTTCTATATAAGTTTGCACAAATGCTAAAGCTTTTTTGTTCCTTAGCGTTATCTCAAAGAAGTCAATATAACTGGGAATTGCAGAATAAGAAAGATTCCGCAAAGTTTTGGCTTCTCGCTCAAAAAGCTTCAGTTGTTCCCATTCAAATTCATGATTAAAAGTTAGCAGCTTCACTACTACTAACTCACTTGTATTCAAATCTTTTGCTAAAAGAGTTCTTCTTCCCGCTTTTTTAGCTAGCTGTCCTAAAATTTCGTAGCGCTCTTTTAAAATAGGAAGAGACATTACCGCGATTTATACTCCAAACACAGGAAATATCCTTACTTATTCAATTATTAACTATTTTTCTCTGACAATTTTCGACTTCACCATCTCTTCACGTCAATTTCACATCTAGAACTAAGTTATTTTACTTACAGTACTAGTAATAACTCCGATCTAAATATCATATTTTTACTTTGAATAAGTATTATCACTGCCTGCTGATATATTTTATGCATTACTTCAAGCTATCTACCGACATAAAAAATTTTCCCCCTCTTCCCCCTCCCCCCTCAACCCTCTCTGACATCTCCCACTCAATAAACAGAAATAATTAGCCATCGATTCCCCCATTGCACATTTTTCTTACTTGATGTATATTTCAATTATTCGGCTTTATCGAAGTATGCAATTAGGAGGGTAGCCATGTCATCCACAACTTCAGTAGCAAACCCTAAAATTTCGGGCCTATTTCAACCTTTGCAAGTAGGTGCGCTTAAATTACGAAACCGTTTGGTGATGGCACCTTTGACTCGCGGGCGTGCGGGAAAAGAGCGCATTCCCAATGAACTAATGCTGGAATATTATACTCAGCGAGCTAGTGCTGGATTGATTATTTCTGAAGCTACCCAAATATCCCCTCAAGGTGCCGGGTGGAGTGAAAGCCCGGGAATTCACACCGAGGAACAAGTAAAAGGTTGGCAGAAAATTACAGAAGCAGTGCACAAGCAAGGTGGATTAATGTACCTGCAACTGTGGCATACTGGCAGGGCTTCCCATCCATATTTTCAACCTAATGGAGAGTTACCCGTATCCGCATCGGCAATCAAAGCTGAAGGAGATGCATATACCCCAGAAGGTAAAAAACCTTACGTAACACCTCGTCCTTTAGAACTAGAAGAAATTCCGGGAATTGTTCAAGACTATGTAAATGCCACAAAACGAGCACAAGCAGCTGGCTTTGATGGTGTAGAAATCCACGCAGCCAACGGTTATTTAATTGACCAATTTCTTCGAGACTGTTCCAACCAGCGGACAGATGCTTACGGAGGCAGTATAGAAAATCGCGCTCGTTTTCTACTTGAAGTCACTGAAGCAGTCGTAAATGCCTGGAATTCAGAACATGTAGGTGTAAGACTTTCACCGACTAATCCATTCAACGATATGCGTGACAGCGATCCCGTAGCTCATTTTACTTATACCACTGAAGCCTTAAATCAGTTTAACTTGGCTTACCTACATATTTTAGAAGCCCTTCCGGGACATATGCTCGCAGCAGAAGGAGAAAGAGTAGGGCCTCATATGCGTAAAGCATTTAACGGTATATTCATGGTGAATGGTGGTTATGATGCTCTCACCGGTGCAGCAGCCATAGATAACGGCAGCGCTGATTTAATATCATACGGTGTTCCTTTCATCGCTAATCCTGATTTACCCGCACGGTATCGTGCAGGTGCTTCCTTGAATGAACCCGATCCATCAACCTTCTATAGCCATGAAGCCAAAGGCTATATCGATTATCCTGCATTAAGTGCTTAATTTTTTCCTGTCATGCAGCAATAATGTAGAGACGCGATATATCGCGTCTCTACCAATTTATCTGCTTGATAAATTTTCTGAAATGTTCCCTTTCTAATAAAGTAAAAAGTAGTCCACTTTACTTTTAGATAAAAAATAATCAATGATATTTTCAGGAACAAGACCAGATAATTTAGGAGTTAACAACGGTAAATTAGCAGCTTGTCCAAACTCCCCAAACTGCGTTTCTTCTCAAAGTCCAAGTTCAGATGAAACTCACTTTATCCAACCGCTCAAGTATACTTCCACACCCGAAAAAGCTTTAGCTGACCTCAAAGCTACCATTGAATCGGAAGATAGAACCAAAATAATTGAGGAATCGCCAGATTATTTATACGCAGAATTCAAAAGCGCTTTGATGGGATTTGTCGATGATGTGGAATTTTATCTCGATAGTAGTAGCAATACTATCCATGTTCGTTCAGCTTCTCGTTTGGGACAAAGTGATTTAGGTGTTAACCGCAAACGGATAGAGACAATTAGAACTAACTTAAACCAGATGCAGAGTAATTGAAGTTACCCTTATCTAACATTTGCACTGCCCACACCTTATTTAACCGAGAAAATCTCGTCGCAACTTCTTGATAGTATGAGGCACCTCGAGGTTAGGAAGGTGAGCAGTGCCGGGTGTTTGTTTACCCCAAACACCAACTAGTAGCGTTTCTTAATATCGTTATATTTTTAGTCCATTTTAATGGACTTTTCCTATTAGATTGGGAATTGCAATCCCTATAAAGGTAAATCGGGTTGTAGATATATTTATTGAATTTTGCTACTTTGATTTTGATTTTTTATAGACGATAAATCATTTAAATTATTGTTTGTTATTAAATCGATGTAGTAATTTTTATCTTGAATAACAAGGTCTATTTCATCATTTTGACATAGAGAAACAAATAAAGCCGCTGCTCTTGCCTGAGTGTTCAATGACTTTTTTGGGTTAAATGCAATATCAGAAAAACCCTTAAAATCAAATAATTTATTAGCTAAACTGGGATTTTGTGCAAGTGCAGTTAAATATAACCAATCATAAAATGCTGTTACTGGATTAATAAGGAAGCTTTCCCCAAAAAATTCATAACCTACAAAATTACCAGAATTACTTAGTCTATCGTCAGTTTTAGCTTCTTTGCTAGAGACAAAATATAAATCCGAAAAAGGACCGCCATTTGCGAAAATCTTACTACCTTGATATGCACATTCAACTGAAAGACTTTTTTCATTCTTAATCATCTTTAAATTAAAAGCACTTAAAGAAGCTCCTACTTCGTTATTTGATTTAGAAGATATTTCTAACACAGGAGTTATTTTACCTTCAGCTGCTGCTTCATGTAGAGATGCTATTGATTTTTGAGCTTGTACCTTAGATAAACCAGGATGCCATTTAAATTCAATTACAATCTCTTTTACAAAAGGAAATCCTGTTAAATTTGGAATAAAAATAGGTCTTTTAGCCATAACTAAATACCAAAATGACGAACAAGTCGTTTCTCAAACTTTCCCTGATTTAAAACTTACAGCTAATCAAATTTTTAAGGCTGGTGCGATATAGCAACAAGAATCGCTGTCAAAATAATTAAAACAGGATTCATATCAACTCTTTATAATAATGCTTTTTATTTAGCCCACGCAGGTGGGCTTTGTAATTGTAGCCCCAGCCTCTCGACATCTGAGGGCTTATGAAAATTATCAAACAACCGCCATCACATATTTCCAAATTTAAAATTCCCCACAACCTCTAAGATGGTATATTTTCCACCGTCGGATGCGGCTATATTTATGACTAATCCAAATTCAGCAGTTGCTATTCTCGGTGCGGGTGCTTGGGGAAAAGCGCTTGCAACTCTAGCGCTAGAGAATTCTCACGATGTACGAATTTTCTCCCGTCGCGGTTCCCAAACTTTGGCGCACACGGTGGAAGGTGCGGATATTATTCTCAGTGCTGTTTCGATGAAAGGGGTAAGAGATGTTGTTTCTCAATTACTGTCTTTATCTATTTCTCCCCAAACTATTTTTGTCACCGCTACTAAAGGATTAGACCCCGAAACTACATGCACACCTTTGCAAATTTGGCAAGAAAATTTTCCTGATAATCCAGTCGTGGTTTTATGCGGGCCTAATTTATCTAAAGAAATTACTCAAGAGTTACCAGCAGCCACTGTAGTTGCTTCCAATATTGAAAGTGCGGCTGAATCCGTGCAAATCGTATTCAATTCAACTCGGTTTCGTGTTTATACAAATCCCGATCCTTTGGGAGTGGAATTGGGTGGAACCTTAAAAAATGTGATTGCGATCGCTGCTGGTGTATGTGACGGTTTGCAGTTAGGAACTAATGCAAAGGCGGGTTTAGTCACTCGTGGGCTTACTGAAATGGTGCGTATTGGCGTGCATTGGGGTGCAAAGCCAGAAACATTTTACGGTTTATCCGGCTTGGGTGATGTGTTAGCAACTTGTAACAGTCCTTTAAGTCGCAATTACCAAGTTGGATACCAGTTAGGAGAAGGAAAGACGCTTACAGAAGTTCTTTCCCATCTCCAAGAAACCGCTGAAGGAGTAAATACAACCGAGGTTTTGGTAAAACGCGCCAAACAACATAATATTTCAATGCCGATAACAACGGCAGTTTACCGCCTACTTAAAGCCGAAGTCACCCCACGCCAAGCATTGCTGGATTTAATGAAGCGAGATATTAAACCCGAAGTTGATAGTTGATAGTTGATAGTTGTTCTACTAACCACTAACCCTCCGGGTACAGCAACAGCGAGTGGGGGAGCACCCCTTAACCGCGCTGCTTCACCACCAACCATCAACCACTAAATACCAAGATTCTCTGACGAGAAAAAAATATTTCGTCAGGAAATAACTTGCATAGCTATGTAGATATGACTATGCAGATAATTTATAACTTTTTTCTTGTCTATCTTTATACCATGTAGTAGGAGTTACCGTCAAGAGTTTTAAAGTTCTAAATTAGACTGGCTATGCCAGTTAATTGCAGTCTAGTTAAGCATTTGAATTGCTGTTGGTTCAAATACATTCCTAGGCTGATACGCTTATACAAAATGAGTATCAAATGAAATCAGTATGGTTTTCTTTCAAAAAAAAACCAAATTAATTTCTAAATAATGTTAGTTCTCCGTTAATCGCGGGAACAATAGCAACAGTTGATTAGCAATGAAAAGCTAATAATTGTTACCTGGAGCCGTTGAGAATATTCTTATGCCAGCAACATCTTTTTATGCCGATGCCGATGCCGCTTACGAAACTCAAAAGTCCCCTCAAGATTTTGAACCGGAACTAGCCGTTGATGATGCGGAAGCGCCAGGGGATGAGGACTTAGAACAACTGGAGATTGCCTCTCCGGAAACTGCTAATCTGAGTGCGAGTACAAAAACTCGCAGTACGGATTTAGTTCGTTTGTATCTTCAGGAAATTGGTAGAGTTCGGTTATTAGGTCGAGATGAAGAGGTTTCAGAAGCTCAAAAAGTCCAGCGTTATTTGAAGTTACGGATACTTTTGTCCGAAGCTGCAAGCCAGGGTGATGAATTACTTGCTCATTATTTGAGAATAGTTGAAGCTCAAGAACGTTTGACATCTGAATTAGGACATCGCCCTTCGATGAAAAGATGGGCAAATACTGCTGGTATTGAGGAGTTCGAGCTAAAAGGCGCTTTATCCCAAGGTAAGCGTCGTTGGGCTGAAACTGCTAAACTGACCGTACAGGAATTAGAACAAATTCAAAGCCAAGGATTGCAAGCTAAGGAACATATGATTAAGGCGAATCTTCGCTTAGTCGTTTCTGTTGCTAAGAAATATCAAAATCGTGGCTTGGAATTATTGGATTTAGTTCAAGAAGGTACTTTAGGTTTAGAAAGAGCGGTAGAAAAATTTGACCCAACTAAAGGTTATCGCTTTAGTACCTATGCTTACTGGTGGATTCGTCAAGGTATTACTAGAGCCATTGCTACTTCTAGCCGTACTATCCGCCTACCAGTTCACATCACCGAAAAGTTAAACAAAATTAAAAAAGCTCAACGTAAAATTGCCCAAGAAAAAGGTCGCACTCCGACTTTGGAAGACTTGGCTGTTGAGTTGGAAATGACTCCCGCTCAAGTACGGGAAGTTTTACTACGGGTACCTCGTTCTGTTTCTCTTGAAACTAAAGTAGGTAAGGATAAAGATACCGAATTAGGTGAATTACTCGAAACCGATGGTGTAACACCAGAAGAAATGTTAATGCGGGAATCTCTCCAAAGAGACTTGCAAAATCTCTTAGCAGATCTAACTACCCGCGAACGGGATGTTATTTTAATGCGTTTTGGCTTGGCTGATGGTCATCCTTACTCATTGGCTGAAATTGGGCGCGCTCTTGACTTATCCCGCGAACGTGTTAGACAAATCGAATCAAAGGCTTTACAAAAGCTACGTCAACCCAAACGACGCAATTTGATTCGCGATTACTTAGAATCCCTCAGCTAGAAGTTAATTACACAAAAAGTGAACCAGCGCGGTTTTAGGGAGCTACTCGTAATACAGTGTATAGTTCCCAACATGAAGGGATGAAGTGTGGTTTTCCCTTTGCCACAACACCCCTGTCTTCCGCGCCAGCCACTTCTCTCCACCAGTAATATTTGACACAATGCACGTAGAAGCAATGGGATTCTTGCTACATCGGGAGATCCCATATATCTCAAGAAAAAGTTCAAACAGTAGTATATTATCAGATTACTTTAAGGGGCAGCACAATTGCTGATAAGACTTTCCCCCGAAACTTTCCTCTGTTTCGCGGTAATTCTGCTTACCTTCACAGATAATTTTTCTTGGCCGATCCCCATTTGATTAAGGGCAATTATAATTCTAATTTTCCCTTTGATATGCAGGAGTATCGTACCGCTCTACAATTAATAATAATTATCAACAATCTAGACTTATTGCAAACAGGTGGACTTATTTGCTATATTCGCAATTGATAGGGTTTGTTGAGAAATATTAGTATGACCATTTACAGCACTGCTTCACTCAAGGCAGAACTCAACGAACGAGGTTGGCGTTTAACACCTCAGAGAGAAGTAATCCTGCATATTTTTCAGGAGCTTCCTCAAGGAGAGCATCTGAGTGCAGAAGATCTTTATCAAAGATTACAAGCCGATAACGAAGGTATAAGTCTTTCGACGATTTATCGCACTTTAAAGTTGATGGCACGGATGGGTATTTTGCGGGAATTGGAACTGGGTGAAGGCCATAAACATTATGAACTAAACCAGCCTTATCCCCATCATCACCATCACTTAATTTGTGTTAGGTGTAACGAGACTATCGAGTTCAAAAACGACTCAATTTTAAAAACTGGGTTAAAAACTTCTCAAAAAGAAGGTTATCACCTTCTGGACTGCCAATTAACTATTCACGGAGTATGCCCCAAGTGCCAGCGGGCATTAATGCCTTTATAACACTTGGGAGTATCAAAAAATTTGAGTAGTTTTTAGTAGATGTTTTTTTTGCAGATTGGCGAGCAGTTCTTGATTTACTCCCCCATGAGGGATAGTTGCCCGCAGTACATAGATCCTAGCTTGAGCGTGAAACGGATGTTAAAATCGTCCGTTTCTCACATCCTTTAAACTAATACCGTAAAATTCCTGAGCCTGTTTAATTGCGCTCTGTGTATCTTTACTCATTACTCCGTTGAGAGAACCTTTATAGAAACCTCTTGCTTGCAAGCGTCTTTGTATTTCCAAAACGTTAAACTCAGCTTTCTCAGCATTATTTACATTTCTATACAATTTGCCGCGAGTAGTAGGCCCGGCAATACCGCTAGCTGCTAAATAATTGCCATTTTGGAATCGCTTCACCGCATCAGCAGTATAGGGACCAAAATAGCCGTTTGGTTGTCCCTTCAGATATCCTGCTTTGATTAACTGTGCTTGCAAAATTCTTACGGGTTCGCCGCGATCGCCTAAACCAAGATATTCTTTATTTTGTCTTCTAGCGGCTATTGTCATGCTCTTGGGAGCTTCTTCGCCAAAGCCAACTCCCATTGGTGGTAACTTAGTAAGGGTCTGGGCTCCTACAATACCATCAACATCTAAACCATAAGCTCTTTGAAAGCGCTTCACGGCATCTTCGGTAATCGGTCCATAAATACCTGTAGAATTACCGTAATAAAATCCTGCAACCCGTAACCTTTCTTGCAAAGCTTTAACGGCTTGACCTTCGTCGCCTTTACCCAGCAAGTTGGGATTGCGACGCTTCGTCGTTAGGTTAGCACTAACAACCTTAGGAGAAGCTTTTGGATTGGTACTTTGGGCAACTCTCGGAGTTGGCTTTTTCCTGGTTATTCTAGTAGTATTTACGGTTACAGCCGCACGCCAACCTTCTAATTTTTGTAGTGTAGCAGGTCCGGCTATACCATCAATGCCGATGCTAGCAGCTTTCTGAAAGCGCTTGACAGCATCTTCTGTTTTACCGTCATACACCTGAGTTACAGGAGCTTGATAAAAACCAGCTCTTTTTAAATCTTGTTGTAAATTCTTGACAGACGGACCTCGATCTCCTTTTTGCAATGCTAAAGCACTACTAGCAATGGTGAGAATGGAGATAGTTAAGACTAGAGGTAACATATACCTCCAAGCCCTGCTCGAAAAACGTTTCAAGTCTGGATTTTTTGCGGTTTTCAACCAGGAACTAAGGTAAACCAATTCACTGGTTGAGGGATCTTCATAGACTACCGCTAAGTGTAAATACGCAAGATTTTCCATTTTTTTTTCTTACACCACCGATTTTGATTCGATTGCTGCTTCTGCTTGGTGAACCAGGTTTCGCAAATTATCTAATGTTGATATATTTACATCCTGCCATAAACCGCGCTGGTATGCTTCTAATAATCTTTCAGCAATATCACGCAAGGCATGGGGATTGTTGTTCTCGATGAATTCACAGACATTTGAGTCGAAAAGATAAGCTTGGGCAACTCCCTGGTACATATGATCTTCTACGCAGTTCGCAGTAGCATCGTAGGCAAATAAATAATCTACTGTAGCAGCGATTTCAAATGCACCTTTATAAGCGTGACGCATCACTCCTTCAATCCATTTGGGATTAATAACTCGCGAACGATACACCCTAGCTATTTCTTGTTGAAGCTTACGAACTCGCGGGTTGCTGGGAATGGAATTGTCACCAAAATATGTTTGGGGATTTTTCCCCGTTAACGAACGCACTGCTGCTGTTAAACCACCCTGAAACTGGTAATAATCGTCGGAATCGAGCAGATCGTGTTCCCGATTATCTTGATTGTGCAGCACAATTTGCATTTTTACTAAACGTTGCTCGAAGGCTTGGGGTGCAGCTTTGCAATCACCTTTACCCGTGTAAGCATAGCAACTCCAGTTGATGTACGCACGCGCTAAATCTTCATCTGAATCCCAATGTTGAGATTCAATCAAACCTTGTAAACCAGCCCCATAAGCTCCTCCCTTACTACCAAAAATACGATACTGCGCGAGCCTTTGTGCTGCATCTTTATTTAATCCTTGTTTTATCCAAAGTTCTGTTTCAGAAGTTACTTGTAAAGCTAAGGGATTGTACTCTGGGGATTCATCTAATGCCGCGACTGCCTCCACAGCTTGCGAGAACAGTTCGATTAAGTTGGGAAAAGCATCTCGAAAGAAACCTGAGATTCTTAGGGTTACATCTACCCGGGGACGCTGTAAAACTGATATTGGTAAAATTTCAAAGTCTACTACTCTCCGAGATGCACCATCCCATACTGGCTGTACTCCAAGTAAAGCCAAGGCTTGAGCTATGTCATCGCCTCCGGTGCGCATTGTCGAGGTCCCCCATACGGACAAGGCTAATGTTTTTGGATACTCGCCATTTTCTTGGGTGTATGTTTCGACAAGAGTTTCTGCTGCTTTTCTACCAATATCCCAAGCTGATTCCGTGGGGATGGCACGTATGTCAACGGAGTAAAAATTATTGCCCGTAGGTAACACTTCCGGACGACCGCGTGTTGGTGCGCCACTTGGAGCACTTCTGACGTATCTTCCGTCAAGACCTCGTAACAAATTTTCAATTTCTAAATCGGTTTGTTTTAAAGAAGGAAGAAGTGTGAAGCGTATCCATTTTATTACTAATTGAGTTTGGGAATTTGGAGCTTGTATTTGAGGAGGTAGAAGAGATTTAGATCCCCCTAACTCCCCTTGCTCCAGGGGGGCTATTTGTTCGATTAAATTTTCGACGACACAAGCGGCGTAAACTTCAACAAGTTCAATTGCATCACCTACAGTACGACAAGGTACAACACTTTTATTTACAAAAGCTTGAGTTGGATCGTCAATTAATGGGTTAAAATCCCAGTCTAAATCTTCAGCGATCGCGCGGGTTAATCCTGAATGATGACGATTGGGGTGACGGACGATCGCTAGGATTAAATCTCTCAATTGTCTCCCATTAGGACACTTGCCAAATATATGTAAACCATCACGAATTTGAATTTCTTTTAATTCGCATAGATATCCATCTAAGCAGTTCCAAATATCATTTTGTATTTGACTATCAAGTTTTTTACTATCAATTTCCAAGTCTAAATGTAAATTTTCTTGAAGAATTAATTTAGTAATTTGCTCGTTAATTACTGGTAACCTTTGAGGATCTAAATCGATCGCTTCATAATATTCATCAACTAAATTTTCCAGTTTTTGCAGGGGGCCATAAAGTTCTGCACGAGTTAAGGGAGGGGTGAGGTGGTCTATAATTACAGCTTGAGCGCGACGTTTAGCTTGAGAACCTTCCCCTGGGTCGTTGACAATAAAGGGATAAAAGTGCGGGAGAGTCCCGAAAGCAACTTCTGGATAGCAATTTTCTGACAAAGCGATGCTTTTTCCCGGTAGCCATTCGAGATTTCCATGTTTCCCGACATGAACTACAGCGTCAGCACCAAAGGATTTTCTAATCCAGTAATAATAAGCTAAATAAGCATGAGTAGGTTCTAAATCTGGTGCGTGATAGTTCAAGCTAGGATCGATATCGTAGCCCCTCGAAGGCTGAATTCCTACGAAGACGTTACCCAATTGAATGCCTGGTATTGGGAATGGGGAATTGGTAATTGATAATTGGTAATTGGTAATTGGTAATTGGGTATTACTCTCCATTTCCCCTTGTCCCCTTGTCTCTTTGTCTCCTTCAATATTTCCCCATCTTTGAGAAATACCTTGCTGCACTGCTTCCGGTAGAGACGCAAAATATTCTTGATATTCTTCAAGGGAAAGACTTTGCCTTATTTTTCTTAAATCTCTGGCTTCTGGATCGTTTGTAACTCCTGTAGTCAGTAATTCTATTAATTCATTGCCGTTTTCGGGTAAATTTTCTACCTGATAACCAGCGTTTTGCAAAGCTTTCAAAATTTCAATACAGCTTTGAGGTGTATCCAATCCAACTCCATTAGCTAAGCGTCCGTCGCGGGTGGGATAGTTAGCCAAAATCAAAGCTATACGACGTTGTTTGGGAGATTTACAACGTAAATTAACCCAATTAGCCGCTAAATTTGCCACAAATTCAATTCGCGAAGCTACTGGTTTATAAACTACGACATCAGTTTGCAAAGCCGAATTGTTATTTTGTACAGTTTTGAAAGAGACAGCACGACTAATAATCCTTCCATCAACTTCTGGTAGCGCCACATTCATGGCAATATCCCTGGGAGAAAGCCCTTGAGAAGAAGATTCCCATTGTTGAATTGAACTACTGCTGAGGATGACTTGCAGCACGGGAACATCCAAATTTTCCCACAATTCTACAGATGGTCTTTCAGTTTCTAAACGGGCTAAAGAAAAACTGGTAGTGTTGAGTATAAAGGAAAAGCGATTCCCATCTTGATTGCGCAAAAATTCGCTCAATTCCCGTTGAACATCGATTTCACGCAGCGAAGAAATAAAAACCGGCAAGGGTTGTATATTTCGTTCAGCCAAAGCTTGAGCTAAAGCATCGATAACTAAAGTATTTCCCGCTAAGTAATGGGCGCGGTAGAAGAGAATAGGGACTTTTGGTAATTCAGCAGGAGAAGCTCCTTTATTAGTTTCATTTTTGTCTTCGGTAACCCACTGACTCCCCAATTCCCCATGCCCTTTCTCCAAATAATTATATAAACCAAATTTCGCCACTTGCTGGGGAGGTGGAGGATTAAATAATGTTGAAAAGCAATTATCGGTAATAAATTTAAAAGCGTTAACAAAATTATCAACGCCACCTTGGCTAAAATAACGGGATATTTGGTTAACCGCAGCTAAAGGTAAAGTTGAATGGGAGATTAAATTAAGGTCTAAAGCATCGTCTCCTGGGATTACAATTAAATTTGTACGATTGCGTTGCACAATTTCGCGCACAACTTCTAAACCATAAGACCAGTACGAACGTCCTCCTAATAGTCGTAAGATAATAACTTGGGCAAATTCTAAAACTTGCTCGGCATAATTATCAATACTTATTTGATGCTGTAAATTGAGTAAATTGGCAACTCTAATTTCATCGAAGTTAGGAGGTAATTTAGAAACTGCTGCTGCTATAGTCTGAATATCTGTATCGGCTGAAGTTAAAAATACGATTTTTGCAGTCGTTTGTTCAAGAAATATTAATTCTTCTGACTGTAAGTTACATTCAAAGTTATTGGCACTTATTCGATGCATAATCCTGTATTGCCGTTTTACACTGTTGGTTAGAACCGCCATTAAAATTCTTGTGCAGCGCTTCCCACTCTTCTCACTTCTACTTACTGAAAATGCTTAGTTCTCCTGATTTAAGCTTTTGTCAAACTTTTACTAGTAGTGCATTCGATCGACTGGGGAAATTATTGCAGCAAATGGTTCCCCCTGTGGCGAATGCAGCAATGATAATGACGGAAGCTGTTTTGGCACGTATCCCTACTCCAGGAGACTGGCAGATCAAAAAGTTTACACTAGTAGTTTCCTCTGGATTTAGCGGGTTATTAGTAGGTTTACCATACTCTGCATCTTACTCTGACACAAGTTGTGACGATTTGTCAGTTGATGCAAAGTTAACATTTGAACCTGAAGAAATCATTCAATTTCTGGAAAGTTTGAAAGATTTTTTTGAAGTTGATTGTCATATTCACCAACAGCTTGAACGATATTGCAAAATTCCCGTTCTTAATGATGCAACACTACAAAGTCGATTCACAATACTATTGTTAAAACACTTCACAACAGGGGATAATGGGTTTAACGTATCAAAAAATACGAACGATCTTTCTGCTTGCGAACACGTTGAACATGCGCTACAAAAACAGGTTGCTCAAGAAAGACTCTTAAATCAGGTAATTACCCAAACCCGTAAAAGCTTAGACTTGCCAGTAATAATTACAACTACCATTAGTCAAGTCAGAGATTTTCTGGAATTAGATAGATTAGTAGTTTATAAGTTTGAGGAACTCAATACTCGAAATACAAACAAAACAAACGAATATTATTCACAGCAGCATTTACAAAACCCACTCCCCTACACAGGCTGTGTAGTTCATGAAGCTTTGGCAAATGATACCATCTCTTCGGTGTTGAATTACTCTGAAGAAAGATGCTTGATGCCATCAACTAAATGTTGGCAGAAATATCGTCAAGGTTTTACTTTAGCTGTAAGCAATGTAGAAAAAACTTATGCTCTTGAAGAATGTTTACTAAAATATTTAAAAAAAATTAGAGTCAAGGCTAAGTTTGCTGCTCCTATTGTCTTTGAGGAAAAACTTTGGGGTTTATTAATTGCTCATCAATGCGATAATACCCGTGATTGGACTGGGAGCGAAAAAATCCTCCTCACTTCAGTAGCTGAGCAATTAGCGATCGCCATTCACCAATCTGAGTTAATGCAATCTCTAAAGTCAGATAAACTGACTTTGGAACAAAGAGTCAATGATAGAACAATTGAACTTTATGATGCTTTAGTCGCCGCAGAAGCCGCAAATCGTCTGAGAAACGAATTTCTCGCCACTATCAGTCATGAGTTATTGACTCCCTTGACCTATGTAATCGGAATGTCTGCTACATTACTTCGTTGGTCTTTTGGCGATTTGAGTCAGCGACAGCGAAATTATCTGCAAACTATTCATGACAGTGGCGAACGCTTGTTAGAAATGATTAACGATATCCTCGAATTATCCCAGATAGAAGCAGGAAAAGCAGTATTAAATATTACTAATTTTTCTTTAACCAATACAATCGCAACCACTATAAATAATGGTTTAGTAGAAAAAGCTGCACAAGGAAAAGTTAATCTTAAACTTGATTTGAAAATCAACCCGCAAACAGACAAATTTAGTGCTGATGTCAGGCGAATAAATCATATTTTATTGAATTTATTGACTAACGCAATTAAATTTACACCCGGAGGTGGTAGCGTTACTTTACGGGTTTGGAAAGAATCTGAAAATGCTGTATTTCAAGTAGAAGATACTGGTATCGGTATTCCCGAAGAACAACTATCTTTTCTATTTGAGAAATTTCATCAACTTGATAGCCCACTACGTCGTCGCTACCAAGGAACTGGGTTAGGTTTGGCTTTAACCAAGCAACTAGTACAAATGCATCGGGGAAGGATTGAAGTAGAATCCACAGTCGGTAAAGGTTCAATTTTTACCGTATGGATACCACCTCAATTATCAATGAACAATAAACAATGAACAGTGAACAGTGAACAGTGAAAAATTATCAATGAACAATGAACAACTAATAATTGATCATTGATTATTGATTATTGATTATTGAGAATACATCCAGCTCGTGGAGGAATATTTAACGATATTTGTGAATCTCCTTGATTATTCCATTCCACTTCATCGCTGGCGTATAAAAGCTTGTTGGGTTGAGATTGTAAATTAGTTATGTCTACATTAACTTTTTCAGAGGAAGTACCAACGTTAACTGCTACAATCAATTCTTCTCTTTCTAAAATACGAGCAAATACATATACTTCTCCTTCTGCAAATAGTACTTTATACTCACCACTACGCAAGCAGGGGTGAGCGTGGCGTAAACCAATTAATTCGCGGTGTGTTTTAAGAATTTCTTTATCCCAATTAGCTTCCGAAGGAAAACCACGTCGCGAATCTGGATCCATCGCACCTGGTAAACCAACTTCATCGCCGTAGTATATGCTAGGGGCACCGGGGAAAGTAAGTAAAAGTAAAGTTGACAAGGTAACGCTTTTCTTATCTCCATCAGCAATAGTAAGTAAGCGTGCGGTATCGTGGGAGTCAAGCAAGTTTAATTGAGTCAGTTGAATTTCCCAGGGATAAAGCTGCAATAATTCTTGGATTTTTTCAGCATATTCAGCAGCAGACAATGCCGGATATGGTTGATATGAAGGGTGTTCGACGTATTCTCGGACAACGCGCGTTCCTGCTGTAAAAGCAATGGTTGGTACCGTGAATAAATAATTCATTACGCCGTCAAATTGACTACCATCGAGCCATTCGCGAGCATCTTCCCAAACTTCACCAACGATATAAGCTTCACTATTAATCGCTTTGACTCTTTCCCGAAATTCTTGCCAAAAACCCGGTGTTTTAATTTCAAAAGGAACATCTAAGCGCCAGCCATCAATGCCGAATTTTATCCAATATTCGGCAATCTGCATGATGTATTCTCGCACTTCGGGATTATCGTGATTAAATACCGGTAAAGCGCGATTTCCTACCCATCCTTCATAATTTGCACGGGAATCACCAGTATACGGTGCGAGAGGCCAGTCTTTTATTTTAAACCAATTTAGCCAAGGTGAATGAGGACCATTTTCTAAAATATCGTTAAAAAAGAAAAAGCCGCGACTGCTATGATTAAATACGCCATCTAAAACAACTTTAATATCTCGTGCGTGAGCGGCTTCTAATAATTCCTTAAAAGCTGCATTTCCACCCAATAAAGGATCTACTTGATAATAATCATGGGTATGGTAACGGTGGTTACAAGCTGATTGAAAAATAGGAGTAAAGTAAATCGCATTAATACCTAAATTTTTTAAATAATCTAGCTGTTCCATTACACCCCATAAATCCCCTCCTTTATAGCCTTGGAGTGTAGGCGCTGCTTCCCAATCTTCCCAACTCGGATTATTTAATAGTCCTTTGCGGGGTTGTTTACCGATAGCGAATCTGTCTGGAAAAATTTGGTAGAATACCGCGTCTTTTACCCAGTTTGGTGTTTGAACTTGCATGTTTAGCCCTGATATCTTCAGAAGTTATGTTTACACATAATGGGTTTTTTTAAACCCAGAGGCTCGCGGAGGTACAGCCTCGGTACGCAGAGTTTTTTGGATTGATATGTTGGATAATTTCTGAGGGTTCTACTGTCAGTTGGTAACCTCTCGATTGATAAATTATAAGTGGTATCAATTATTTACAGGACTTACGCAATTGTCACAAGATCCTGGTTGGTGCCGTACACTGATTGTCTTATTATTGGGTTAAAAACGAAGCAAAGTGTCACAGTACCCTACGAGAAAAATATGCCAGTTGCGTAAGTCCTAATTTACTGAGAGTAGTATTATTGTAAGTAATAAATTATACTATTTACTCCGTTGTGTGCTATCCCGGTAGAAGATTACCTAAATAATTGAGGGAGAGAGAAATTCTAATCGGAAATCTTAGAGCGGAATGGGAGTAGTTTTGTCAACTTGTATTCATCAAGACAATATTTATGAAGTGATATTACGATTAGTTCAAAAATATTTAGAAAACCTCTAAAACCCAAACATAGTTTTAACGTAGAAGCATATATAAGAATTGAGGTAAATAAAATGATTAACTTCCAAAAATATCGCTTTGTCTGCACTCTTACCTTTGGCGATATCTACGGCCAAATAATTGTTTGGCTAATAACTATTACCCTAAGTTTGGCATCAGCTCTAGCGTTAATGGGTGCAAGAAGACCAGTTTATGCTTTAGCTACAGTCGGACTCGTAGTACTTTTATCATTCCCTTTCTTACTATTCGCATTTGTGACCACATTAATCAATCATATTCAACTGTCTACTGTTGAACCAGGAACAGAAATGGAACCAATACCGGGTAAGGTTTCTCAACAACAACCCGTTACTAATTAAGCTTGCGGAGTCTTGTGTTAGGAGTTAAGAGTTAAGAATTATTTCTCCTCTTGTCTCCCTATCTCCCCATCCCCCCATCTCCCCATCTCCCCCAAGATAAGTAACTATAGATAAATAGGTTTCTTAAAGTCAGGGAAATAATGCTCGAACACGATGTAATTATAGTTGGCGGTGGATTGGCTGGAAGTCGTGCTGCTGTTGAAATTGCGCAAATGAATCCTAGTTTAAGTATTGCTGTAATTGCTAAAACTCATCCGATTCGTGCTCATTCGGTGGCAGCACAGGGTGGTATTGCTGCTACTCTCAAGAATGTGGATTCTGCCGATACTTGGAAAGCGCATGCTTTTGACACCGTAAAAGGTTCGGATTATTTAGCAGACCAAGATGCTGTAGAAATTTTAACTAAAGATGCGCCCGAAGTAGTAATTGATTTGGAACACATGGGCGTTTTGTTTTCCCGTTTAGATGACGGTAGAATTGCTCAACGGGCTTTTGGGGGACATTCTCACAATCGTACCTGCTACGCCGCCGATAAAACTGGTCATGCGATTTTGCACGAACTAGTAAATAACCTACGGCGCTATGGCGTACATATTTATGATGAATGGTACGTTATGCGCTTGATATTAGAAGAAGGCGAAGCAAAAGGCGTGTTAATGTTCCGCATTCTTGACGGACAAATGGAAGTTATGCGAGCTAAAGCTGTAATGTTTGCTACTGGCGGTTACGGTAGGGCTTTTAATACAACTTCTAATGATTATGCCTCTACTGGTGATGGTTTATCGATGACAGCCATTGCTGGTTTGCCTTTACAGGATATGGAATTTGTGCAATTTCACCCAACAGGTTTGTATCCTGTAGGCGTATTGATCTCTGAAGCTGTGCGTGGTGAAGGAGCATATTTAATCAACTGCGAAGGCGATCGCTTTATGGCAAATTACGCTCCCTCTCGCATGGAATTAGCGCCAAGAGATATTACATCAAGGGCGATTACTCGCGAAGTTCGCGCCGGAAGAGGTGCCCATAGAGATGGTAGTCCTGGGGGTCCCTGTGTCTATCTTGACTTGCGTCACATGGGTAGAGAGAAAATCATGAGCCGTGTTCCTTTTTGCTGGGAAGAAGCACACCGCTTAGTAGGAGTTGATGCGGTAAATGAACCAATGCCCATACGTCCAACAATTCACTATTCTATGGGTGGTATACCAGTAAACACTGACGGACAAGTTCGCAGTAGCGAAAATGGTTTAGTAGAAGGCTTTTTTGCAGCCGGAGAAAGCGCTTGTGTCTCCGTACATGGAGCAAATCGTCTCGGTAGTAACTCGTTATTAGAATGTGTCGTTTATGGACGTAGGACGGGGGCTAGTATAGCTAGATATGTAGAAAATCGTAAATTGCCTTCTATCGACGAGCAGCGTTATCTTAATGAAGCCAAGCAGCAAATTCAAAGCTTGTTGGAGCAACCTGGAGAATACCGGATCGATCGAGTGCGGCAAGAATTCCAAGATGCCATGACGGATTACTGTGGCGTATTCCGTAGCGAAGAATTGATGAAACAAGGATTAGAAAAAGTACAGGAAATCCAAAATAAATACTCGCAAATTTACTTAGATGATAAAGGAAGTTGTTGGAATACAGAACTTATCGAAGCCTTGGAATTAAGAAACTTGATGATAGTTGGAGAAATGATTATGACATCAGCCTTCAATCGTCAGGAAAGTAGGGGAGCACATTGTCGGGAAGACTTTACGGAAAGAGACGATGATAAATATTTGAAGCATACATTAGCTTATTATTCCGCAGCCGGAATTGATATTCAATATCGTCCAGTTTCCATTACCATGTTTGAGCCGAAAGAAAGGAAATATTAAACAAATAGTGTAGAGACGTTGCAGTGCAACGTCTCCCAACGGCACTGTTTATTCGTGTTTCATTCGTGAATTGTGCCATCTGGCATCATAGCACCTGCAAGATTTGCACCATCAAGGATTGCTCCTGCGAGGTTGGCATTTGCTAAACAAGCATTTTCCAAGTTGGCATCTGTTAAATCGGCTCCACGTAAATCGGCTGAGGTGAGATTTGCATTACTCAAATCAGTTTCTTCCAAATATGCTCCACACAAGTTTACTTCTGTTAGATTAGCTCCACTTAGATT
>ERZ1740059.319-NODE-319-length-26609-cov-7.389358_pt1 | contig 26609 bp, 17 predicted proteins | sample MGYA00581744_ERZ1740059 | MGnify/ENA primary metagenome ERZ1740059 (study PRJEB43018, sample SAMN04849738) | marine metagenome | isolation source: floating plastic debris | place: Pacific Ocean | collected 2008-08-28 | study: EMG produced TPA metagenomics assembly... | reverse complement strand
GCTCGTCGGGCTCATAACCCGAAGGTCGTTGGTTCAAATCCGGCCCCCGCCACCAGTAAAAAATAAGGCACTGAAGTATCTCTTCAGTGCCTTATTTTTTTGGATTGGAATTTTCCTAGCCATCGAATGCATAGGGATTTGAGTCCGTCTAGCAAGAGTTAGAGACTACGTGCTAGCAAAGCTAGAAATGTTACTTTAAGTAAAGTGATTGCTTTGCTGTGCTTTGTTATGACTCTTTTGTTTGCTCACCGTTTTGTTAGTCGCCTAATTTTGCCAGTGCTGTTGGCTGTTGTATTAGTGCTCGGGCCATCGGCCCCAGCGCAGGCATTGGGTGGAGAACAAGTGCCGCTGGGTACACCTGCCCCTGGGTTTACGCTACCGACAAATGTGGGGGATGGGGAGATATCCCTGGCTGATTATTTGGGTCAGTGGGTTGTTCTATATTTTTATCCAAAGGACTTTACCCCCGGCTGTACTCTAGAAGCACAGCGTTTTCAGCGGGATTTGCCGGAGTTTATTGAGCGCAATGCCCAGGTAATTGGGGTGAGTGCCGATGATGTGGATAGCCATGCTGAGTTTTGTGATTCTGAAGGCTTGAGGTTTCCACTGCTGGCAGATGCGGATGGGGCCGTCAGTCGCGCCTATGGGTCCTGGATGAAGCCCATGTCCATGCGCCACACCTATTTAATTGATCCAGACGGAACAATGCAGGAGCGTTTTCTTGGGGTACGTCCGGCTATCCATAGCCAGGAGGTTATCGCCCGCCTGGATGAACTGCAGGCATAGGAATTCTATCGTTTGTTTTGGTGGAGACGTTCCAACGATTTGGTAGAGACGTTCCATGGAACGTCTCTACCAAATCGTGATTGGAATATTCGGTTAAGTAGGCGTTAATAATTCGGTGTTAAAACAAGGCCTTGATGTATTCGCGACGCATGGTTGCGATCGCATCAATCGAAATCCCCTTAGGACACACCGCCTGACATTCCCCATGGTTAGAACAATCCCCAAACCCTTCGACAGACATTTGCTCTGTCATCCTTAGCACTCGCTGTTGGCGTTCAGGGTGCCCCTGGGGCAGCAAAGCCAAATGAGCTACCTTAGACGCTGTAAATAGAGAAGCCGACGCATTGGGGCAAGCGGCGACACAGGCACCGCAGCCGATGCAGGTAGCATAGTCAAAGGCTGTTTGGGCATCGCTGGGGGCAATGGGAATGCTGTTGGCCTCTGGGGCTGAACCGGTTTTAACAGAAACAAATCCTCCAGCAACCAGAATGCGGTCAAAGGCACTGCGATCCACCACCAAATCTTTCACAATTGGAAACGCCTGGGCCCGCCACGGCTCAATCACCACAGTATCGCCGTCTTGAAAATGGCGCATATAGAGCTGGCAGGTAGCCGTACGCTGCTGCGGTCCATGGGCCTGACCATTAATCATCAGATTACACGACCCACAAATCCCTTCTCTACAGTCGTGGTCAAACTCAACCGGGTCTTGCCCAGACGCTGTTAGCTGCTCATTTAACAGATCTAATACTTCTAGAAAGGACATATCAGGAGATACCCCGGACAGAGGATAGTCCTTAAATTGGCCCTGCTGTTCCGGGGCGCTCTGCCGCCAAATTTTAAGCTGTAGCTGCATGGTCCTTGGGCTGCCTAGGGTTTAATGGTGAGCTGCCTCTATTCTCATACATCGGCAAGACATGCGCCATCGAGCCTAACGTTTATTCTCAAAAGGCAGCATCTGTCGATTGTTATGTAGCCAGAATTTTAAAGAATACTGTCCGTATAAGATACAGATTTTTTTAATGTCCTATGGCGGTCAACGGATGCATGTCTCCAAAGGAGAGGCGATGCCAACACCGGTTGTGGGTCAGGTTAGCTGTTGTAAAGGCGTTTAGGAATATCCACTGTTTTGACTAACCTGACAGGTGTCATAGTATTTGCCCCTAAACCCCGATTCTAAGAGGGGTTTGAGTCTACTCTCCCCAAAAGTTGATCAAAGAAAACCTCGATAGCTAATTGAGACCACTGACGCCGGTGCGCTGTCTTTACCCTGATAAGTCCGCAAATTTCCACAACAGTTTGGCTTGATTTCAAACAACTTTTATTGAAATCTCCCTATTGTTACTGGCGCCTTTAATATGACCGTCCTTTAGTTTCTATATACGGGGATATTGCGACACTTAGAGACTACATTTCACTGCGTCAACGTTGTCTTGCCATGATGAATCATATTTTTTTAGCGACAGTCACCGCTGCCGCACTAGCACTCTTTGAGCCACAAGTATCTCTCGCCCAAACTCTTTCCTATGATTTCACCGTAGATGTAACGTCAGGGCCTTTGACAGGCGAGCAATACACCGGGATAACATCCGTTAATTTGACTGATGTACTCAAAGATAATGACAGAATTATTAAGTCTCCCTCAATCACGTTCGATTTTGGTGGGGTTAACTTTACCGATAGTCATGATGTTCAAGATGTTGATGCCATCTCGCCAAGAGCTAACTTTCAAGACGGTAATTTTATCGGTAATACCTATATTGTTTCTCGTTTTGGTCGCAGGCCAACAGATATTCCGTTAATCAAGGATGTCTCTCTGGATGGGTTTGCCATCGACAACCGTGATTTTGGCTATGTGGTGGGGGCAAACTTTTACACCGGCAAGGTCAGCTACAGCTTGCCCCCAACCGTTAATAAACCAACGGCGAATGAACCCGATGCCCAACCGGTGCCAGAACCATCGTTGTGGGTTGGGTTAGCGACGGTTGCCTGTAGCTGTGCCTTTAGCCGTCACGGCCACCGACTCACTCGCCATGGGGACTAACAACAGCCGCCGCCATCGTAAAACCAGGTGGATGGCGTTAAAACAATATCCTCAGGAAAACGGCTGGCCAAATTAGTGGCTGTTTTGTCGCATACCGCTAAGGGGAGACCGGGTTGCATAATATGTCCGGCCTGGTCATCCAGGTAGTCTTCGGTACCAGCATAGATGGCGGTTTTGCCGGTAAAGACACAGGCTCCATCGGGGGGGGTAGGTACCTTAAAGGCGACAGAATCTAAACTTTCTAACAGCAGCGGTCGATCTAGCTTGTAGGTCTCTTGGCCCAGCAAACGGTATGGGCGACGGGCGCGAATTTCGACCTGGCCAAAGCCGGTGTCGATTAGGGCCTGAACATACTCGTTGTAGGTGAGGGCCCCTGAGAGACATAGGGCGCGCAAACGCTCATCTTGTTGTAGGTGCAAGGGAATGGGGCGCGTGGCAATGGGATCACTCATGACCAAACGGCCACCGGGTTTAATCACCCGATAGGCTTCCTTGAGCGCACGGGCAAGATCGGCGGGTTCAAAAATATTGAAAAGACAGTTTTGAGCCATCACATCGACGGAGTTGTCGGGTAGCGGCAGTTTAAAGGCATCTCCTTCGCGAATGTCAACAAAGCTGGGGTCAAACCAGTCATTTTCTTGGGCGGCAATGACCAGGTTTCGCTGGGCCGCTTCTCGCATAGAGTCCACGGGGTCTACCGCGATGACTGCCTGGGGCCGCCGGGAGAAATAAGCAAACTGTAAGGCTTCAATCCCACCTCCAACGCCGACATAGAGAACGTTGGGCTCGCCGGATAATTCAGAAGGGTGAACAGTGGTACCGCAGCCGTAGTTCATTTCCTGCATCAGGGTGGGTACGGTCAAACCCGGCAGCTGCAGCGGGGTACTTTGTACACAGCACAGCCCCACCATGGGGTCTTCTGCCACGTCACTGTAGAACTTTGCTGTGGTTTCAAGGTAGCTCATGTAATTCTCCTAAGGAAAAAGGGAGTGGGAGGACTGTATTGATGGCCAAATCTATAGTTATTAATGCCTACATAGCTGAAAATCTCCTGAAAACTGGCTGAACCTGTGGTGATGGTCCTGGTCTCACTTTTTTAGACAGTACTAGTGCCTAGTACAAGGACGGGGGTTGCTGGCCCAGTTCTAGTTCAAAGCAATGGAATCCTTGGGGATGTTGCCAGCTTTTATTATTGGGGTTAGCCAGTTTGTGGGTGTCGCTATCGGTGGCAAAATTAGCACAGAGTTTGTAGCGGTCTTCGTCAATTTTGCTGTACTGATAAAACTCTCGAGTAATGGGGTCCTCTCGCCGATCGGCAGAATCAAGGGCATCGGGCAGAACATAGTCCGTTTGATCTTGCTGACGCCAATAGAGGGTGTTTGCGATCGCATTTAGATCCTCTAGTCGCTGCCGATCGCCCATGATCAGACGCTGTTGACCGGGGGTGCCCAACACCCAAAAACCAGCCACCGTGCCAGCGGCCACGGCCACGGTAGCGAGGGCGGCAAACGTACGATCAAAGGCTAAATGGTTCATAGTTGGGCGGTAGCAGGGCGTCGCTGGATCCACTGGGCATAGTAGGCAAGTACGCCCCCATCAATGGTTAAAATCACTAACACCTTGAGCAAAAAACGAGGGGTTAACTCACCCCGTAAAAACGAAGTTAAAAAGGCCATGAGCGTACCAATGCCAACCAAGGCCACCAGCAGTAGGGCGATATAGGTCAGCCACTTACGCACGCCAGAGTAGACTTTCTCACGATAAACAGAAATATCTTTTAGGATTTTGCGCATCAGGAATAAATAGACTGGATAGGCCACCAACAGCCGTGCCAGACAAAATGCAACCTGAAATGACGAGTCGCCATAGGAACGACTGAGGGGATCGGGAATAACATGGTCGATCAAGACAAACCCAATTTCGCCCAGGGCTTGGGTCCACATCCCCAAGGTGACAAACGAAAGCAGATAGACAAACGCATCTCGCGCTGACTCCCCTTGCCCCCCATGGGGAGAAGGAATGGGCAGCCCCACTAACTCTTCATAGACAACAAAATAGGCCCGCTCAATTTCTCTTTGGGGCCAGCCAAAACTGCGTAGCAGGTCACTGATAAAGGCATCGGATGCCCCTTTATCGCGGGCCGCCGCAATAAAATTCACAAGCTCTGAGCGAGTTTGCGGCTGGACTAAGGAGCCTTCATCTGAAGGGCTGGCTGGGTCTGGGGAAGAGTCTTGGACCATCGGGGCATGGGGAGAACCTTTGCTCCTGATTACGCTAGCACTGTGACTAGGCCCCCTTGGTGAGGAGGGGATAATTCTTAGTAATTAAACCTGACCCTGGGAACTGACGACGTCCAAACCGGACTCAGCCAAAGCCTTTGAGCCCATTCGATGCCTATCGTCTGGACCATTACGTTGGCCTAGGGAGTTTCCGATGGGTTCTCGGGGGCTGGGTTCTCGGGGGCTATAGCGCTCTCAGGCAGGGCCCGCACCCGTCTTCCCTTAGGCAGCTCCACAAAGATGTCGTAGCTTAGGCTGCGCTCGTCTTGGACGCTGGTGGTAATGCCGATACTTTTGACCGTCGAGAACAAGAAACCATCAGGCAATGTCGGAAACGGCAACGTGCCCTCTAGCTCGTTTAAGCGGTCAACATCGACAAAAAAGTAGCCGCTGTTTTCCGAGGGGGAGATATCTAAAAGGGTTTGAAACGCGCGATTGGCTTTGAGGGATTGGCTTGGGCGGGGTGCGATCGCATCTAACACCTCAGTCCCCAGGCCAAAAAAGGTGACATCCTGATCAAGCCAGCCATGGCCCATGGCAATACCACCATAGAGAGACACCAGCTTATTCATGGGCTGTGAGTTGATCTGTAGCGGCTCCACATCAAAACGAAAGCGGCTCACCATGGCCTCATTCAGCTGCTCCCACGTTGCCTCTGCGGCGTCACGGTCGGCCACATCGGCCACCAAAGCCAGTTGCCCCATCGGTACAGCTGACTCAGTAACGGCAGCAGGTGGCAGCAACCCAAAGGCCGTCTCCCCAGCCAGCCAAGGCAAAATGTCATTCTCAATATCCAACCCCGTTTGAGCCCTTAACCCCTTAGCTAAGGATTCTGAAGAAACCGGCAGTAGGGCACTGAGCTGGTCCGCATCCTTCAGGGCCTGCCAAAGGGGACCAATACTGCTGGTTGACGCCATAAGCACAGTAGAGTTGGGCAACCGCTGGGGTGCCATGGCCGGGGCATTGACCATATCCCTATACACCGGCTGATCTTCAGGACCTAACCAGGTGGAGGCTTCAATATCTAGCCCGTTGGGCAAAAAATTGGCGGCGGCCACCAGACCATTGATCCCCGGCAGGGTGTCACTACCGGCTAATACCCCAGCAGCCACCGGGGCATTGATATACAGCTGGGCCACGGCGGAGGACATCGTTAAGTGACCAAAGGCCTGACGATAGGCATCGTTATTGAGCATTGAAGCATCACCCTCAAAGCTATCGATCACCGATTCAATCCCCTTAGCGCCTGACGCCAGCACTAACCATTGGCTGCCTAACACAGCACTCTCATAGGCCTCACCCTTGGCTGTTTTGATGGATTGTATGCCAATGCCCTTATAGTCACGCCCCACCCAGGTAACGCCGTCCTGGGGTTCCGAGAGTATTTCCTGGGCCTTAGCCATGTCGGCAATGGGCATTACCAAAACTAAGTCTGCGGCGCCTTCACCGTCAGCAGACTTGGGTAAAAAAGCAAGCGTCACCTGGTCACCTAGCCAAGGTTGAATGTCTGATTTAAAGCGGTAGCCATTGGCGCTGATGATGCGATCGCGCCAGACCACCAACAGCCGATCCAAACTCTTTTGAGATTCGGGCGTGCCCAGCTGTCGCAGACGGGTCCACTGATTTTCATCCGTCGTTAAGGTCAGCGCCATCAGGGCATCCGTGGGCACTAGCTCCATACCCATGGGTGGCTCAGGCCCTGCCGAAAAGCGCTGGCCAATACCAAAATAGGCGGCTGCACCACCCAGCACCAGTAAAACCGCAGTACTAACGGTAACCAACAGGGGAGGCCGTTGTTTGAGAACCATAGAAATCAGGGCGGCAAAAAACCAAACAACGTTTGCTAATCTACCATCGGTTTATCAAATGCGCCGCAACAACATCAAGACGTTACGTTACACATAACAACATCGTTACCAAAAACCTTACTCAGCATCACTGGCTGTGGTCTTTTTAGCTCGTTGGGTAGTGGATTTACCCTTTGCCGCCGTTGACTTTTTAGCAGCGGCGGTGGTGCTGCTTTTCTTGGTGGTCTTGGCCTTGGTGGTACTGGCTTTCTTAGTGGTGGCTTTCTTAGTGGTTGACTTTTTAGCAGTCGATTTCTTAGTGGTTGACTTTTTAGTCGTTGTCTTCCGGCGGGTTGTCTTTTTCTTAGTGGCCGCCTTAGCAGCAATAATTTCTAACGCTTCTTCAAGGGTAATGTCTTCGACTTTTTTGCCCTCTGGCAGCGACGCATTCACCTTCTCGTATTTGATATACGGACCATAGGGACCATCGTAAATATTGATGGGCTCCTCAGTGTCAGGATAGTTACCCAATTCCCGCAAGGGCTTAGCCGCTTTGCGTCCGCGTCCGCGCTTAGGCTGAGCCAGTAGCTCCAGGGCCCGCTCTAGGGTAATTTGCAGCACGTCATCGTCCCCTTTTAGGGACCGATAGTCTTTCCCGTCTTTACCCTGATCGTGCACCACATAGGGGCCAAAACGCCCCAGACTGGCTTTAATCTTGGCTTCAGTTTCGGGATGTAGGCCCAGCAAACGGGGCAGGGACAATAGCCCCACCGCCATCTCTAAATCCACCGATTCACGGGTAACGCCCTTGGGTAGGGAGACCTGCTTCGGCTTGGGTTTTTCTTCCGTCTTATCCCCTAAACGCACGTAGGGACCATAGGGGCCAATCAGAGCATAGATTGGTTCGCCAGTTTCAGGATGCAGACCCAGTTTTTCAGGTCCTTCTGTTTTCTGCTTGAGCAGCACCTGCACCTGCTCATCATTAAGATCCGCCGGGCTGACATCTAAGGGAATAGACGCACGGACCGAGTCTTCCCCCTCTGCCTCACTAATAGCTTCAATGTAAGGACCGTATTTACCAATCCGGACCTTGGCGCTCAGGTCCGATAGGTCAACCGTACGGGCCTCAGCTGGGTCAATCTGACTTTCTCGAGCTTCCACCTGCCCCGACAAGCCCGTATCACCGGAATAAAACTTTTTCAGGTAAGGGAGCCAATCCGCTTCCCCTGTCGAGATGTCATCCAGGGTGCGCTCCATCCGAGCCGTAAATTTGACATCCACCAAATCGGGGAAATGCTTATCTAACAGCTCAGTAACGGCAAACGCAGTAAAGGTGGGCATCAGGCTGTTATTTAGCGGATGCACATACCCCCGGTCAATAATGGTACCAATGACTGACGCATAGGTACTGGGACGGCCAATCCCCTCCCTTTCTAGGGTTTTTACCAGGGTGGCCTCAGTGTAGCGAGCGGGGGGCTTAGTTTCGTGGCCAATGGGCTCCAGCTCAGTACAGCTGGGGGTATCTCCCACCTTTAGAGCAGGGAGGGTGACCTCGCGATCCTCAAGGGCCGCATTGGGATCATCCGAGCCCTCAACGTAGGCCCGGAAAAAGCCTGGAAAGTCAATCCGTTTGCCCGTCGCCTTGAAAATGGCATCATCCACTTCAATGCTGACGGTGATATGGGTTTGGCGAGCGTTGGCCATCTGACAGGCGACCGTACGCTTCCAAATGAGATCGTAAAGGTTGCGCTCACGGTCCTTAAGCCCAGTTTCCTGGGGTGTGCGGAAGGTGCTGCCGGCAGGGCGGATGGCTTCGTGGGCTTCCTGGGCTCCCTTACTCTTGGTGGCGTACTGACGGGGCTTGGGGCTGAGGTACTCCTTACCGTACTTTTGTTCTACACAGGACCGTGCTGCGGTAATTGCCTGCTGGGACAGGTTAACCGAGTCGGTACGCATGTAGGTAATAAACCCCTTCTCATAGAGAGACTGGGCCGTACGCATGGTATCTCGGGCGGATAAGCGCAGTTTTCGGTTAGATTCCTGCTGCAGGGTGGAGGTGGTAAAGGGGGGCGCTGGCTTTGGACTCGAGGGTCGCTCCTCCAGGTTAGACACGGTCCAAACACTTGCTTCTAACCGCTGTTTCAATGACTGGGCTTGGGTTTCATCCAGCAGTACTACATTGCGCCCTGCGGCGATCTGTCCTGTATTTTCATCAAAGTCGCTACCGGTGGCAACCCGAGTACCGCCCAGGCTGGTTAGCTTGGCTTCAAAGGGGCTGTCAGCCTGGCTAAGGGTGGCCTTTAGATCCCAATAGGACCCCTGTTTAAAAGCTCTGCGATCGCGCTCTCGCTCCACCAGCAGCTTCACGGCCACCGATTGCACCCGGCCGGCCGATAGCCCCCAGGCAATCTTCTTCCACAGCAGTGGCGATAGCGTGTAGCCCACCAACCGGTCTAGAATACGCCGGGTTTCTTGGGCCCGCACCAGCTGATCATCAATGTCGCGGCAGCTGCTGAGGGCTGCCTGAATGGCGTCTTCGGTGATTTCGTGGAACACCATGCGCTTGGTGGGCACCTTGGGCTTTAGCAACTGCAGCAGGTGCCAGCTAATGCTTTCCCCCTCTCGGTCTTCATCTGTGGCCAGGACCAGCTCGTCCGCGTCTTTTAGAGCGTCCTTAAGGGCCTTAACTACTTTCTTTTTATCCTTGGGAACCAGGTAGAGGGGCTCAAACTCTGATTCGACATTTACCCCCAGCTGTGCCCACTTTTCGCCCTTGACATTGGCCGGGATTTCACTAGCCGATTTAGGCAAATCACGAACATGGCCCATGGATGCTTCCACACGGTAGCCTTTGGGCAAATAGTTACGAATTGTTTTTGCCTTTGTAGGTGATTCAACAATGACAAGGGTGGACATATAGCTGAACTGAAAATAATGGTCGGACTACTACGTTAATCGGAACTAGCGATGTCTGGAGTACAAACATGGGTAATTCCTCAACCCAAACTAGCGAAACGACGGGATCGCTTTATCCCTAGAAATAATGCCCGAGAGGGCGGCAATGGCGACGGTTTTCATTGGCTAACTATACATAACCATTGCATCTAGCTCAGAATTTACCAGAGAGGCCGCCAGCCGTTGAGTGCTGAAAGCCGACCCTGTGTTTTGCCAAGCTGCGTGCAACCATCGCCTTTATATATCGATAGATCGAAATGGCGGATTTCGTCCACCTCATAATTGATAAAGTCCTCTGTTTTTGATGGGTCACACGGGGCTAAAACTGGCTTCAGATGCCTGATACTAGGGACGTAAACAGTCTTGAAAAATAATTCAGTCTGCCTGCCACTATTTTTTAGAGGAAATCTGGAAATATTGGAAAAACGGAGAACGGCTGAGCAATATCTGTGGGTTTTGTGTGGGTTTTGCCCCAGGGAATTTAATCTGATTCAGGAATTTTCCCTGGAGAAGCTCAAGATGAGTGAGAATACTAGGGTAAGATTCCAAATGGAAATACCGCACCACTTCACCAATGGACTTTGCAAGCCTCGCTGCTCAGTTAAACACGGGTAAAATTTTGCCAGAAGTAATCGTCATTGTGACGATTCTGATTATTTTGGTAGGCGATTTGATTGTCGGTCGAGCCTCCTCCCGTTGGGTTCCCTATGTCGCCATCGGTGGCTGCTTGACCTCCGTGGGTGCCCTGACACTACAGTGGGAGACGGACAACCCCATTGCATTTTTTGGTGAATTTAATAGTGATGCCCTCAGCCTGGTTTTTCGAGGCATCATCGTTTTGTCGGCGGCTGTAACCGTGCCCATGTCCATTCGCTACGTGGAGCAGTCGGGCACTGCCCTAGCGGAATTTTTAGGGATTTTGCTAACGGCCACCTTAGGGGGCATGTTTTTGTCCGGTGCCGATGAGCTGGTTACGGTTTTTGTATCCCTTGAAACGCTGAGTATTTCCTCATATTTGCTGACCGGCTACATGAAGCGGGACCCCCGCTCTAACGAGGCAGCCCTCAAGTATTTGCTAATTGGTGCGGCCAGCTCAGCCATCTTTTTGTATGGGATTTCGCTGCTTTATGGTCTCTCAGGTGGTGAGACTCGGCTAAGTGCGATCGCAGCCAACCTGGCCAGCAGCACCAGTGAAAGTTCCATTGGTTTGGTAATAGCTCTGGTGTTTGTTATTGCCGGTATTGCCTTTAAGGTGGCGGCTGTTCCCTTCCACCAGTGGACCCCTGACGTCTACGAAGGGTCCCCCACCCCCGTCGTCGCCTTTCTATCCGTTGGTTCCAAGGCAGCGGGCTTTGCCCTAGCGATTCGTCTGCTTGTGACGACATTTCCACTGGTAGCCAGTGAATGGCGCTTTGTCTTTACAGCCCTGGCTATCTTGAGCATGGTCCTAGGGAACGTGGTTGCCCTAGCCCAAACCAGCATGAAACGGATGCTGGCTTACTCCTCCATTGGTCAGGCGGGCTTTATGATGATCGGTCTGGTAATTGGCACCGATGCAGGCTACGCCAGCATGCTCTTCTACCTGATGGTTTATCTGTTTATGAACCTGGGCGCGTTTACCTGTGTCATTCTCTTCTCCCTGCGCACAGGTACCGACCAAATTAGTGAGTATGCCGGCCTTTACCAAAAGGACCCACTGATTACCCTGTGTCTTTGCCTCTGTCTGCTCTCCCTCGGTGGGATTCCTCCCCTGGCAGGCTTCTTTGGTAAGCTCTACATCTTTTGGGCAGGCTGGCAGGCTGGCGCCTACAACCTGGTGCTGATTGGTCTAGTGACCAGTGTCATTTCCATCTACTACTACATTCGTGTCGTGAAGATGATGGTGGTCAAAGAGCCTCAGGAAATGTCCAATTCGGTCAAGAATTATCCGGCGCCCCAATGGGACCTACCGGGGATGCGTCCCATGCAGGTGAGTCTTGTTTTGGCCGTCGTGGCCACATCACTAGCTGGGGTCCTGTCTAACCCATTGTTCACCTTGGCCAATGACTCTGTGCTCAAGACACCGCTGCTTCAAGCCAACAACCTTGAGACGATTGCTGCTACCCAAGCAAACGCACCTCTGGCAGTCATGCCCTCAGGCGTGATGGCTCAGAACAACGACTAAGGGCCTACTAACGCTATTGGTAGACGCCCGCTGCTGACTTAACAACCATTTCCTGGGCTACTTGGCAACGCGATGCATGGGAAACATGACCGAGCTGCGGGTCCGGTTATCATCCAGTTTTTCTAATATAAATTCCCCACCTAGTCGCACCATTAGCGAACGACAGATGGCTAAGTTTAAGCCAGGGGGACGATCCAAAGGCGATTCTGCCAAATGATCGCGGCGATGACCTTGATTGAGTTCCGTGATGATGGCGTCTTCCACATCACCGTCATCGGTAATCGATAGCTCGATCCAATGCTGGTCTAAGGGACGGCTCCAAATGTCCACCCGTCCTCGCGATGGGGACCGTCGGCACGCAGCTGAGATCAGCTCGTACAAGACAAACTCTATTTTCTGCATTTCGCCCTGCAACGCCAAATTACTATCGGAGTGCACCTGGGTCCAAAGCTGCTTTTTTTGCACCTGGGTTTGCACCCGCTTCATCAAACGGTTTAGCAAGGCAACCAGGGGGACTTTGCGAGGGTCAGAGGCCATGGCCCAGCGCTCACGACTAGTCAACCGTAGCAGCTCCTTTTCCATCCCCGCCAAGCGGCTATCCACGGCATGAAAGTAAGGCTGATTACCAATGTCAGGTATCTGCTTTAGGTTACTGAGCTGACGTCGCGATTCCCGCACCTGTCGCCGGATATCATCCATGTGGTGATGCTTGTACCAGTTCAGCTCGGTTAGCTTGCTTCTGTGCTCCCCCAAACGGCTGGTTAGCATTAAATGACGACGGCACCAAGCTAGCTGATGGACCAGGACAGCCAACATACTCATTTGCTGATCAGAGAAGCGCCGATCCCGATGGTCGGCTAGCACGATAGCGCCATTGAGAGTGTGCTCTGGGGATGTTCTCAGGGCAACCACCAGTAGCTGAGCATGCCCCGGACATCGCAACCACTGACGCGTTACATCAGGTAATTCTTCATACTCCAGCTGAATCACCCCGTCGGTCTGGATTGCCCAGTTAATAAGGGCATCACCCTCCACCAGAATGGGCGGATTATCCTTTGCGGCAAACTGTTGTTCTCGAATGACTGAGGAGGCCAGACGGGCCTCCTTCTGACCGTTTTCCCAAACGATTAGCGCCACCAGGGGCAGTCGCAGCAGCTGGCTAATGTGATGGGTAGCCGCCTGTTCTAGCTGACCGACATCAAAGGTGCGCTGTAAATTTCGCAGCCCCCACTGCATGGTGTCATGCATCTGGGATTGCTGCTGAGCCTGGCGTTGTAACGACCATTGATGCAGCACCAACCCGATCTGACGCCCCACCGACTGGAGCAGATCTTGCTCCGTTTGGTTCCAACGGCGACCATCGGTATCGGTGACGACTAGCACCCCCTCGGGTGCCTGCCCCGGCGACAGGTTATAGGCCATGGCCGACCGCATCCCCATTTGTAAAAACTGGGGATGCCATGCCCGCAGTTTCAGGTCGTTGTCTAAGTTTTCGATACAGATGGGCACCGTTTGGCGAGACAGCAGCTGCCAATCAATATCGTGGAGGGAACACCAGGTTTCTTGGGACGGTTTGCTGCGGGTGCTGTGGTGCTGATAGCCCACCTCAAATCCGCCACACTCCAAATCGGGAATCAGGACCAGGAGACCATCGATTTCGAGGGTGGCAATCAGCTGCTCGGCACATTGCGCCATCACCGACTGCCAGTCGCGGTCCCCGTGAATACTTTGGGCCAGCCCCACGGACAGCTGATGGTTTGCCTCCAAATTAGCCACCCGTTCCTGCAACGCCGACATGGGCATCCCCAGGCTGACCACCTGAGCCGCGGCGGCCAAATATCGCTTTTCTGGCACGCTCCACTCGCGCGGTTGAGTCGCTTCTACGATCAAAAACCCTAGCAAATCCCCCTGCATTAAAATCGGGGCCACCATTAAGGAGGGCTTTTCAAATGCTAATTTCAAGGGCTCGATCACCGTCTCCGTGTGGGAGTAGCTATCTTCCCCAATGACAATCACATCTCCACAGGACAGCGTTTGATAAAACTCTTGATAGCCGCTCGCTGACAGCTGGGAACGGGCGGGCGATTGAGCCGTATAGGCATGACGATAGTGACTACCGTTAGCCACGCGGTGCCAAAAACACCGTTGCTGAGGCTCGAGCCAGTAGGCCCGGGTGCGATTAGCCCCCACAAATCGATGGGTGGCGTCAACAATTTCCTGGAGCCTGGGCTCTAATTCTTGGATGGTTTCTAGCTTGGCCAGTAATTGGAAAAATGGCTGGGAGGGGCGTTTTTCTATCTGTAGGTAATAATCTTGCCGGTATCGATGCAGAATGGTGGCCAGGGTGGTGACCAGAATAGAAAAGGTTTTTTTCTGCACCCCGGACTTTAAAGAAGCACCCCGACGGGCAGTGCCTAAAAGTACGATACCAAGACACTCCTGATGCCGTTGAATGGGAAAAACAATGGCGTCATGTATCTCCAGACGCTTAGCAATATCTTTCCATTCGCCCGCTCGATGGGACTCTTGTAGGTCATAGACGGCGGCGGGCACCCCCCGCTCGATAACCTGCTGAACAGCGTCGTCAGGCTGAAGCTTGATCTTTTGCCATAAAAAATTTTTGCCGCTGGTCAAGACAGCCGTTTGGGTAGTTAAATTCTGCTCATCGGCATCATAGAGACCGATCCACGTCAGGTTATGGGGATAGAGCTGCTGCATATAGCCAGCAATCTCTGTAAGTTGATCATCAACTGTCTCCTGTTCCCATACGGTTTTGAGAACCTGACCCAAATTGGCCAAATGCTGTTCACACGTCGCTGGGGGTACGGGGCTGACCATAAAGACTCGGATTTTGAAAGCCAGACTAATGGCTGGATAAAACGATAAGAATGTAACTTGATAAAACGCTAGGAACGTAACTTAATGTAAGTTATCCCAGCTGTCTAAATAATGCTATTCGAGCACGGCGCTGAGAAATATCAGTCAAATGAGAACCATTCGCCTAACGCCATTATGTTACGAGGGGCATCAGGTACCTGTAAGTCATGGTTAATACTGTGTCGTGAACTGTGCCGTGCCCATTAACGATTTTCATACTAATGACTAAAATTCACAGGTTCCATATTTATATCAGCTATCGCCGCAGCTAACTGCCAACGCTAAACCAAATCGGGCAAAGCCTGTAAGTGGCTCAAATTGAGCGGCGGCTCAATTTGAGCGATATAATCCACAGGATTGTTTGGGGAGCTTGATTTGTTTTGCAGAATGTCTATAAAGCTAGCTTGCTACCGTTGCTGTTCCAGCGCTTTGGGGCCGATCCGGAAATGGTCCACCAACAGACACTCCGAACGCTAGCTTGGATTGCTCAGCCCCCCACAACGGCTCCATATTGGACCCAGCCGGCCCGACGGTTTGCCCAAGCTTGGTGTGAAAATAGCTGTCTGATGGCCTCCCATCGTCTCCATCAGGTTTTATGGCAGCAAACATTTACCAACCCCCTGGGGTTAGCCGCTGGCTTTGATAAAGATGGCATTGCGGTGGAAGGTTGGCCACTCATGGGATTTGGCTTTGCAGAGCTGGGCACCGTCACCGGTCATGCCCAGCCAGGTAATCCTAAACCTCGCTTATTTCGTCTACCCCAGGACCAGGCTGCATTAAACCGCATGGGCTTTAATAACCAGGGTTCGGCCGCCCTAGCCAAACGCCTTAGCCAGGTGCCCATGTCTGCAGATTTTCCCAGGGGCATCAACTTAGGTAAGTCAAAGGTGACCCCGTTAGAAGATGCCGCTGCAGACTATCTACAGAGCTTCCAGCGGTTGCAGCATCTGGGCAGTTACTTTGTGGTGAATGTATCGTCACCGAATACACCGGGGTTGCGATCGCTCCAGGCAAAATCCCAGCTTGCCCCCATTCTAGCCACCCTCCAAACCGCCAACACCCAGCAAAAACCGCTCCTGATCAAAATTGCTCCAGACCTGGCCTGGGAAGACATCGACGATATTTTGGAACTGGCTCAGCAGCATGGCTTGGCCGGGATCATCGCCACCAACACCACCATTGCTAAAGAGCAGCTAGCCACCAAGCAATTAACCACCACGGGCAACTTAGTCACGGATGAGGCAGGTGGCATTAGCGGTGCGCCGGTACGCCAGCGGTCCACGGATGTGATTCGCTACATCTACCAAAAAACCCATGGTCAGCTGCCCATCATTGGTGTCGGGGGCATATTTACCGCTGACGACGCTTGGGAAAAAATCACAGCTGGTGCATCCCTATTACAGGTTTATACCGGCTGGGTCTATGAAGGCCCGTGGATGGTCAAACATGTTCTCAAAGGCTTGTTGAATAAGCTGGATGAGCACGGTTTGGATAATATTCAAGCGGCCATTGGCTTGAATCAGGGATAACCCACCTACAGAATTTTATCCAGTCCATATAGCAAAGATTTCAGCGGCAATACCTTGCGAATGCTCAACAATACACCGGGCATAAAGCACACTCGGTCCATGGCGTCGTGGCGCAAGGTATATACCTGGCCGGGGGCTCCAAACATGACCTCCTGGTGGGCCACCAGCCCCGGTAAACGCACGCTGTGGATATTGATGCCCTCTGCTGTGGTACCGCCCCGTGAACCTTTCAGAGTTTCGGTCTCGTCTACCTGGGGTGGGTTAAAGGACGGTTTGACCTCTTGCAGCATTTGCGCGGTTTTAATGGCCGTACCACTGGGGGCATCGGCCTTGCGATTGTGGTGTAGCTCAATGATTTCCACGTGGTCAAAATATTCAGCGGCTTTCAGGGCTGCCTGCTGCATCAAAATTACCCCAATGGCAAAGTTTGGAATGATCAGACAGCCAACGCTAGCCTTTTCTGCAAATTCTGCCAGCTGAATAATTTGTTCTGGCGTCAGCCCCGTTGTCCCCACCACGGGCCGAACACCATAGGCAATGGCCGCCCGCACCTGTTCATAAATTTTGGCCGGGTGGGTGACATCCACCATCACCGCATTGCCCTCGCTCTGGGCCATCACCAACGTGGCTTCTAGATCGTGGGTTACGGGCACCTCTAGGGGGCCACAGCCTGCAATTTCGCCAATGTCTTGACCGATAGACTCAGGGTTACGATCCACGGCACCGACCAATTTCATATCGTCGGCAGTTGCGATCGCATTGACAATTTCACGACCCATCCGGCCCATGGCACCATTGACCACGACGGGAATTTGGGGCTGATTACTCATGATGGTTATAAGGAGCGAGTACGGTCAGATATCTTAACGTGCCAGGGGTGAGAGTTTTGATGCAAAACTCCTGCCTTACGGTCCCTTATCGATAATAATTAAATCTGCGCTGCTGATTGTTAGTCGAGATTGACTCTGACAAAGCTGGCTATGGAGCTACTTTTCAGATTGGTTCATGTCCTCAATCAACAGCTCTACTCTGTTCATCACGCTGGAGTCGAAGCGGATGCTGGCAAACGTGTTAGCCGTCATTGTTGGAATAGGCAGTTTAGCCTTCTATTTGGTCGCCTTTATCCTGCCAGAGGTCCATCGCCGCTCAGACTTTTTCTGGAGCGGTGTTGGCATGTTTTATGCCGTGGTGCTGTGGTATTGCGCCCGACAAATAAACGGTGCCGTATTGTTAGGGCAAACGGCCTCGGTGGGGCTATTGCTGTGGTTGGGCTATCAAACCTTGCTGCTGCGTCGAGAAACCACCCCGTCAGCTCAACAAACCCCCATTCGACTAGGCAAGGCTGAACGCAGCCGCACAGCTAGCCGCCCCATCGCTAAGGACTATGAATTTGTAGAAGATGGTGTGGAAGACGCCCTGGACCAAGAGCCAGATCCCGATAGCCCAATCCTGATTAAACCAGCCGACGACGAATTCGCCCCAAAAATGGTCGTACCGGCAGCGATGCCGCCCTCCATACCTCAGACAGATGTGACAGAGGAGTCCCCCACGGAAGAGATACCGACTCCCACCAAACCAGTTCAGCCGCGTCAAAAGCCAAATCCCCTGGCAGCTGTCGGCATCGTTGCAACCTGGCTAAAGGATGTGGTGACTCCCAAAAAGAAAGAGCCCAAGCCCATGATCGAGTTGCCACCTCGGCCACCGTCTATTCCTAAATTAGAGACAGCCTCGGACATAGCCAATGCAACAGACAGTGTAGCCAACACAACTGATGCAGAAAAGCCAGCGGTGACGACAGAAAAACCAGTGGTGACGACAGAAAACGTCAATACATCGCCCACATCATCGGCCCAAGACACATCCACCAACCTCAAACCCGCCATTGTGGCATCAGGGGCGTCTGTGGCGTCAGATCCTGAGACTGCCCCCACGCCACCATCAGCTGCCCCTCAACAGGATGATGACGAAGATAGTAACTGGCCCGAAGACGAATTCTGGGACTAACCTCTATGCCATTTCCCTACACAGGCGGCTGCCAATGTGGTCAAATTCGCTATGAAATCCAAGCAGAACCATTAACCCTCTACGTCTGCCACTGCACAGAGTGCCAACGGCAATCGTCTAGCGCCTTTGGCATGTCGATGCCGGTCCCTCGCGACGCTGTCAAACTATCACAGGGGACCCCTAAACAATGGAGTCGCCCTTCCGCCAGTGGTAGAACCGTAATTTGTTTCTTCTGCGGTGAGTGTGGCACTCGGTTATTCCATCAACCCACTCGCAATAACAAGATTACCAATATCAAACCGGGGACACTGGATGACACAAGCTGGTTACAACCTGTTGGCAACCTGTGGACCACCAGCGCTCAGCCATGGATACCCCTGAGTGACAATATGGTGAATATTGAGCAACAGCCTAAATCTGAAGAGTCTGCGGAGATGTGTAGGAGATTTAAAAAGAAACCATAAAGTCTCTTGAAAAATCCAGATGATGTGAGCTAACGTTACAGACCTAGCATCATTACATCTACGTAGACAACATTATATTTAGAGTATAAACTATTACCAAGGAAGAGCTCGACATTAGCTGTCCTAGAGGTGCTCTGAATGTATCCCTCCGCCTCTAACAAGGGGGATAACTTTACAAATTTATCTCCTATAAAAGTTTTATGAACAGTCAGAGGAAAATACGCGTATCAGCGTAATTATTGTTTAAGGAAGCTTAAATACGGACATTCACGGTGATGTTGTGACCTATAGTCAGGGTGTGTCAGGTTGCTTGTAAGCGCAGTTAATGGGTAAGTCGATTGCAGACGATAGGAGTCATGAGAGCCGAAATCGCCACGCCAAATGTACTGATTTCTGAATTGGATAAAAAGATACAGCTTGTCAAGCAGAAGCAGTTGACGGGTATCTTGGCGATCAGAAGTGACATTATCCATCAGTGGCGCTTATATTTTTTAGCCGGGCAGCTGGTATGGGCAAACACTCACACCCATGCAAAACGTCGCTGGTATCGTCAGCTACTGCAACACTACCCTGATTTACTCAAGAATGGGCCTGGAAGGTGCTCTGACTGGACTTATAATCGGCTGGCTCGGCTGGTTATCCGTAAGGAATTCGATCGGCAGATATTCTCGGATATCGTGGCCGGGTGTATTTCGGAAGTCCTGTTTGATTTGCAACAGCAAGGAACGTTGAGTCTGCAACAGGTTGAGCGAGGGCTAACTTACCGCATTAAAGCCCAAAAAGCATCTGATTTCTCCTATATTAATTTACAAAGTTTCCGAGTATGGGGACAGTCTAAGCGTGAGTGGCAAGGATGGGAACAATCCAGACTAACGCCACTGTGCCCTAACGATGCGCTAGTCATTAAGGATTTATCCTCATTGGAAGATCTAGCCTATCCAAAACTCTTCAAACTGTTGAGTAAGCTAGCCGATGGCAACCACACCCTGCGGGATTTGGCATTGAAGGCTAACCAGCCGTTAAAAACATTTGTATTGTCGGTTTTACCTCACATTCGCAGCCAGGCACTGCAGCTAAAACCGGTAGAAGACAAACTGACTAAAGCAGTAATTGCGCCTCAAACTAACATCGTTGTTGATCTCGCGCAGGCGACGGCCCCTAAGGATGCCAGGATTGTCTATGTGGATAACAGCCTGGCCGACAGTCATAAAATGGCGACTATTATTGAAGCAGCGGGCTATCGCTACACCAACATTTCTGACCCGTTGGAGATTTTAAAACAGCTACTCAAGCTAAAGCCTAAGGTAATCTTTTTACGATTGACGATGCCTGTGGTAAATGGCTACGAGCTATGTGCCCAAATTCGACGAATGGCAGACTTTAAAGAGACCCCGATTGTGATGGTGGGTAGTGAAAGCAGTATTCCTGAACGGATGCGGGCCAAAATGGTCGGGGCATCAGAATTTGTGAATAAGCCCATTCGGCCAAAAAGTATACTTAGGACACTGATTACCCTTGGCGTTATTTGAGCAAAACGAAGCGACCCATCGTTAACCCTGTGTGACGTCGACTATTTTTCGACAAGGGTTAAACCGCCTGCGGTGTGAAACAGATTCGTCATCGCTGGGTTTGGCTGTGCGATCGCAAAAAACCGACGGACCGGTAACGGGGATTTCGCCAGGGTATTCAATGGGTTATGGGCTAAAGATTGACGTAAAAAAACTAAAACTATTGAAGCGATAGGAACTTCTAAGGCAGAATGACGGGAGCGTAGTAAATTCCCATACTCTTCCCCTGCACCGTGACTGACCCCAAGAACGCCGACGCCAAGAGCTATAAGGACACTGTCCTGCTGCCCAAGACCGACTTTAGTATGCGGGCCAACGCTGTCAAGCGTGAGCCAGAGCTGCAGGCATTCTGGGATGACAGCAAGATTTATGAAACCCTGTCCCAGGAAAATTCAGGGGATGTGTTTGTGCTCCACGATGGGCCGCCCTATGCCAATGGCAATCTCCACATGGGCCATGCCATGAATAAGGTGCTCAAGGACATCATTAATAAGTATCAGTTATTGCGCGATCGCAAAGTTCGCTACGTACCTGGCTGGGACTGCCACGGACTACCCATTGAGCTCAAAGTCCTGCAAACCATTGACCGCAAAAAGCGGGCCAGCCTGACACCGCTAGAGCTACGGCAAAAAGCCAAGGAATTTGCCCTAGAAACCGTTGAAAATCAGGCCAAGGGCTTCCGCCGCTTTGGCGTTTGGGGTAACTGGGACAAACCCTACCTGACGCTGCAGCCCGAGTACGAAGCCGCCCAGCTAGACGTGTTTGGCCAGATGGTGCTCAAAGGCTACATCTACCGAGGACTAAAGTCCGTTCACTGGAGCCCCTCATCCCAGACAGCTCTGGCAGAGGCAGAGCTGGAATATCCCGAAGGTCACACCTCCCCCAGTATCTATGTGGGTTTCCCCATGGTGAGCGCATCGGACACCGCCAAAGCGGCCCTGGCCCCCTACCTGGATAATTTGGGCGTCGCCATCTGGACCACCACCCCCTGGACCATCCCCGCCAATGTGGCCGTTGCGGTCAATTCAGAGCTGACCTATACCGTCGTCGAAGTCGCCTCTGGTGCCCCCTTTAAGTACCTGATTGTGGGCAAAGACCTGATTGAAACCCTGGCCGCCTCCTTTGATACTGAACTCACTCCCAAGGTGGATATCAAGGGCGCGGATCTAGCCGGTTCCACCTATCACCATCCGCTTTATAAAAAAGAAGACACTTTTAATCGAGAAAGCCCCATCGTTATCGGCGGCGACTACATCACCACCGAGTCCGGTACCGGTTTAGTCCACACCGCCCCCGGCCACGGTATGGAAGACTTTGGTGTGGGCCAAAAATATGGTCTACCTATCCTCTGCCCCGTCGATGCCAGAGGATACTTTACTGCCGAAGCGGGCAGCTTTGAAGGGCTAAACGTGCTAAAAACCGCTAACGAAGAACTGATCGCGGCCCTCACAGACGCCAACACCCTACTTAAGCACGAGCCTTACCAACACAAATATCCCTACGACTGGCGCACCAAAAAGCCCACCATCTTCCGCGCCACCGAACAGTGGTTTGCCTCCGTCGAAGGCTTCCGCGATGAGGCCCTCAAGGCGATCTCCGATGTGCAGTGGATTCCGGCCCAGGGGGAGAACCGCATCACCCCCATGGTGGGCGACCGCTCCGACTTGTATATTTCCCGTCAGCGCAACTGGGGGGTGCCCATTCCCGCTTTCTACGATGAAGAAACCGGCGAAGTGCTGATGAACCAGGAGACCATCGCCCACGTACGCGACATCTTTGCCGAGCATGGTTCCGATGCTTGGTGGAGCATGTCCGTTGAGGAACTGCTGCCGGAAAGCTATCGCAATAATGGCAAAACCTATGTGCGAGGCTTTGACACCATGGATGTGTGGTTTGACTCTGGCTCATCCTGGGCCGCAGTGGCAGACCAGCGCGATGCCCTGAAGTATCCGGTCGATATCTATTTAGAAGGGTCGGACCAGCATCGGGGCTGGTTCCAGTCCAGCTTGTTAACCAGTGTGGCCACCCACGGCTGTGCCCCCTATAAAACTGTTCTCACCCATGGGTTTGCCCTGGATGAGAATGGCCGCAAGATGAGTAAGTCCATTGGTAATGTGGTGGACCCCTATGAGATCATCGAAGGGGGCAAAAACAAGAAACAGAAGCCACCCTACGGCGCTGATGTGCTACGGCTGTGGGTCTCTTCGGTGGACTATTCTTCTGATGTCCCCATCGGCGACAATATTCTCAAACAGCTGGCAGATGTGTACCGCAAGATTCGCAACACATCGCGATTTCTGTTGGGTAACTTGCATGACTTTGACCCCGCTAAAGATGCGGTCCCCTACGAGCAAATGTCCTCGTTAGACCAGTACATGTTGCACCGGATGACAGAAATTTTTGCTGAGGTGGAGTCCGCCTTTGACACCTATCAGTTCTTCCGGTTCTTCCAGACGGTGCAGACCTTCTGCGTGGTGGACCTGTCAAACTTCTATTTGGATATTGCCAAGGATCGGCTGTACATCAGTGATGCCACCTCAGCACGGCGGCGCAGCTGTCAGACTGTTTTGGCAATCGCGCTGGAGAATTTGGCCAAATCTGTTGCACCGGTGCTGTGCCACATGGCAGAAGACATCTGGCAGTTTATGCCCTACGAGACTGGCACCAAGTCTGTGTTTGAATCTGGCTGGCTAACCATTGACCCGGCCTGGGCTAAGCCAGGACTGGCGGATACCTGGAACCAGCTACGGGAACTGCGGGATGAGGTGAACCAGGTGCTGGAACAGGCTCGCTCAGCTAAGGATATTGGCTCGTCATTACAGGCAAAGGCGTTGATCTATGTGGCGGACGAACAGCTAAGGGCTCAGCTTAAGGCAATGAACCCGAGTGATGCGGTGGCGGCTGGCTCTAGCCATGTGGACGAAGTGCGATATTTGTTGCTGGTGTCCCAGGTGGAGATTTTGGACAGTCCTGACAGGCTAAAGGATATTAAGTATCGCAGTGAGTCCGATGCCTTTGGTATTGGCATTGTGGATGCGGATGGGAAAAAGTGCGAGCGCTGTTGGAACTATTCCACCCATGTGGGCGAGTCAGCAGAGCATGAGACCATTTGCGAGCGGTGCGTAGAGGCGTTGGATGGCAACTTTTAGGTGGTTGATTTATGGCCCTTCCCCGGTAGGGGCATTGCATGCAATGCCCCTACCGGGGAAGGGCTCGAATTAGCCTACTCGCACTCGTTTGGTCAAAATGGCCATGACTTCGTTGACGCGTCCGGTGGGTAGGGGGCGGCTCCAGTCATTGGGTTCGGCGTAGTTGAGCTTGTGCAGGAGTTTGATGGTGTTTTGGACGGCGGTTAGGGTACCGAAGAGGGTATGTCTGACGATCTCGAACTGGTAGTCGGGGAGAGAATCGGTGGCAGGGGGAACGGTGGGCACGCCTGTGCCCTGGGTGTTGTCTTGGAACATGGTTTTGGTCGTTTGATGTGGATAACGCCCCCTTGGGTACTGCCGATGGCAGGGGCCCAGGAGGGTATGGACCAAAACTCAAGCCTTAGCCATCCCGCAAGTGTGCAAACTGGAAGGGCTAAGGTACATTTGACATTAGCCTTCAAGCTGGTGCTTCAGCTTGTGAGGTTAGCTATCGGTGGGTGGTGGTACACCTGCCGATAGCGCTAAGGGATTGAGTTCTGAAGGTCTCGTGGACCTGTTGTTAACGGTAGAGCACTGGATCTATGGGAGTCAAGAAACAAATTGTGAAGTGTTGGGGAGATAGGTAATCTGTAATTTTAACAGATGGGCATTTGGAATATGGTTGTTAGTGAACAGTGAAATTCTGGTGTCTGATTGCTCTAATTAGAACAATTTTTCTTGTTATCAGGGCGATTGTTGGGCGATTGCATCACGGAGGATGGTAATCATGTCTTCGATGCGGTCGGGGGGTTGGAGAGATTCGCCAAGCATTTCAGCATTACTCAGCTCATTTTCTAAATCCCCAACCCTAACGTTGGCGGCTATTAATGCCTGCATCTGAGTTGTACCATACTCAATTTTGCCTAGGATAAACGAGTAGAAAGCATGGACTACTCTATCTTCGTCACTATTGTCATCGACTAGAGCGAGGGCCTGTTGCCATAGGTCATCGGATGGTTCAAGCTGTCCTTGCTTTGTCAGAGTGAATGCTAAATTAAGCTTGGCTCTAACATCCGTTTTATCTAGTTCAACAGTCTGCTCGAAAGCTTTTTGTGCAGAAGGTATTTGATTGGTGAGTAAACATATCCAGCCAAGATTATTGTTGGCCAAATAATCATCCGGTGTTAATGCAATGACTTGTTTATAGCAGGAAATTGCCTGGTCATATTGCCTGTGATATGCAAAAGTATTAGCTAAGTTCAAATGATAGTTGGAATTGTCAGGAGCTAGACTAATGGCTTTTTCGTAGCTTGAGATCGCATCCTCATATCGCTTTAGGTCAGCATACGTCATGCCGAGATTATTATAGGCTGTGGCATAGTCTGGGTCGAGTGAAATCGCTTTCTCGTAGCTTGCGATCGCATCCTCATAACGCTTCAGGGCTTTGTACGTATTGCCGAGATTGTTGTAGGCCGTGGCATAGTCTGGGTCGAATGAAATCGCTTTCTCGTAGCTTGAGATCGCATCCTCATAACGCTTCAGCGCAGAGTACGTATTGCCGAGAAAGTTGAAGGCAGGAGAATCTTGACTCTCGCATGAAAAAATAGCTTTTTTTAGAGACTGAATTGACAGTTGAAACTCCTCAAACTGTAACTGAATAACACCTAGACCATAATGAGCATAATAGTTTTCTGCATTTAATTGAATGGCTTGTTCAAATGCTTTTTTGGCATCTGGGCTGGCAACAGCATCATTCTTTTTCTGCCAACCTAACCTGAAACCTAAATCCTCCGATAGACTACTAGCAGCATTAGTCAGCTTCACTGCTGTTTTAGGCAACCCATTGACCATGCTCACGCTATAGTTCAGTGCTTCATTATATCGCTCCGATTGATATAGATAGTGCCCTCGACGCAACTGTAAAATGCCCTTTAGCTCTTGCCCTCTAACATCATTTAAAGTCTGACGTATTAGCCACTTATTCAACGTTTCCAGCAACATAGCCATTTCTTCCAAATCTGGCTTAACCTCTAGAGCGCTAGCCATACGCTTAAGCAGCCTACGGTTCGTTGCCCCCAAAAGTCTTCTAAATGGCTCTGCTACTTGCAACAAGCTCTTTGCCCAGGCCCGATCATATTGCCATGCCTCAATAAATCGCGGCACCAAATAGTTCCACAGGGCATCCTCTCCCCGCCAGCCATAATGATGGACTAAATCCAGCATCCACCCCGCCAATCGCTCATCCTCAAACCATTCCGCCGTATCGCTCAGAGTTTTCTGCTTCTCCTCAATCTGCTGTTCTAACCAATCAATCGCCTGATCATTCAGCTGCTGTACCAGATCATCCTGCCGCTGTAGGTCTTGCAACAGATAATCCTGCATAAAATTAGCCATCTTCTCATCCAGCCGCTTCTCATCCTCCGCTAAAAATGCATAGCGCCCCTGCAACGCCTTCAGCTGCTGTTGCAACCCCATTGACACCTTCACCATTGCCCCCAGCAGCGCCATCTGCGATCGGCGCAACATTGCTAATGCAAAGGTTAGTTTTCGATCCGGCAGCGTATCCGGCGTGTCCAAACAATGCTTCAAAAACCGTTCGCATGTCGATTTAATAATCTGGTCCCGCTCACTCACCTCATCATCCATCGCCGCCGCTGGTGCAACAATCTCCCTCACAGGCTTACCATTGCGATACATCACTGCCGACAGATCCACCACAAACGGAATCCCTAGACTAAACTGGGCAATGGCATCTGCCCCTTCATCATTAAGCGATTGTTCAGCGACGACATGGTTAAAATACTCTTTAATCTCTTTGGGGCTAAACTGCTGCAGTTCCCGCGAATAGAACTGTGCTTCTGAAAAATCATCCCCATAGCCCCGACAATACCCATTCCCCCGCTTACCGCTCTTAGCCAGGTTAGAACGTCCCGAAATCACCCAGATCGCCCGATTGCCAGACTGCTGAATCGCTCGGCGTAGCACATAGTCACACACCTGACGATCAACAATTTCATAGGTATC
>ERZ1740059.318-NODE-318-length-26656-cov-4.460622_pt1 | contig 26656 bp, 25 predicted proteins | sample MGYA00581744_ERZ1740059 | MGnify/ENA primary metagenome ERZ1740059 (study PRJEB43018, sample SAMN04849738) | marine metagenome | isolation source: floating plastic debris | place: Pacific Ocean | collected 2008-08-28 | study: EMG produced TPA metagenomics assembly... | reverse complement strand
AGCCTACCGTTTCATTACTCCTAAGTAATTCTTCATACTCTGCTTTGATTCTTATTGCGTTTTCTAATCATTGGCTATTCCTGGGACACGCATTGTGCAATTCTAATATTGCTTTGATTAAAAAAGCATAATCTTCCGACTGTGCGGGGATAGTTGCTACACCATCATAGTTAAGACGTTGCAATCTATCTTCAATCCATTGATTTTCTAAAATAAATTCAACTGCACTAATTGCTAACTGTAGATTAACCGATAAATCTAAATGTGTTTCATCTCTAAATACAGCAAAAGCCCTAGCTAAACCCGATATCATTAAGCTATTCCAAGCCAAGATTCCTTTGGTATCGGTAACGGGAGGAATGCGTCCCGACCAGTTATTACTTTTTGCTTCGTGATTGTTTTTCGCAGGAGAGAAAGTACTCACTTGAGCGATAGACTTGCCATAGCGTACTGTAAATAACTTATCTAAAGCTTGCTCTAAACTATCCGACAATTCCTCGTTTCTGGTGCGTTGAAGAACAATATTACCTTCAAAGTTGCCATTAGTCGTAATATCGAATTCCTGCTCTAATTCAGCTAATTCTGCTGCGCTCAATGTAGATTCTAATTCAGCGTAACTCCACACATAAAAAGCACCCTCTTCTGGTTCGGCTTCTTCTGGGGTAGTGAAATTATCCGCATCCTGTGCAGCATAAAAATAACCGTCAGCGTGGGTCATTTCTCGCTGTAGCCAGCTTACCGTACCTGCGATCGCTCTTTTGACTGCTGGTTGTTTGACTCCTTTACTCCACAAATCGGCTAAATATTCTAAAATTTGCCCATTATCATAGAGCATTTTCTCAAAATGGGGGACTGTCCAATGATTATCTACGGTATAGCGATGAAATCAGCACGCTACAAGGTCTAATATACCACCCGTAACTAAATATAATCCTAAGAGTTGAGATTAAGCATGAGGGTAAGATATATGTTCAGTATGATAACGACTTCCCAGTAAAGCGATCGTAGAATAAGGAATCATAGGAAAGCTAGGACGACCAGGATCGTTTGGTTGAATAGCAGCAGAATTCGCGTCTATTCCTTGAGCTAGCAAGTCTTTTGTGAGAATATCTTCTTGATTAACAGGTAATAAAGCAGACTGCTGAAGATTTCTTAAAATTTCTGTTTTAAACGACGTTAATTTTTCTGGCTCACTATCATAAAAACGTCGTATTGCCTGGAGAGTTTCTAAAAAACCAGGACGACCATATTTAGGTTGAACGGGGAAATAAGTACCACCATAAAAAGGTATAAGATCGTCAGGATTAAGAAAGATATTCAAAGGCCAACCACCCTGACCAGTCATCATCTGCAATGCTTGCATATAAATACTGTCGATATCTGGTCTTTCCTCGCGATCGACTTTGATCGGGACAAAATTAGCATTCAAATAATCTGCGATCGCATTATCCGAAAAAGCTTCTCCTTCCATTACCGTACACCAGTGACAGCTAGAGTAGCCAATCGACAAGAATATAGGCTTGTTATTTTCCTTAGCATTTTCTAAAGCCTCATCACACCAATACCACCAATCAATTGGATTCTCAGCATGTTTGCGTAAATAAAGACTTTGACTCGATTCAAGATGATTAGACATTTGTCATTTACCCTTACTCTATACTCCTCGCTCCTTGTTTCTCGCTCCTCATTCCTTGTTCCTCATTCAAGAAGTTCTTTTGCTTTGTTGTAGGTTGCCTTTTTTTCAGGGTTAGCAACATGCAGACATTCAGCATGAATTTGCTCTAAGCTAGCAATGTATTCTTTATTCTGACTGAGAACAGCATTGGCTTTTGTAGAGGTAATAGTAGCTAACTGCGCTCTGAGGGGTAACTTGCGAAATACAGCCAAACGTTTTTCCAAAGAAGACATTTTATTTGCAAAATTATTTAAAAAACAAAGAAGATAATAGTATTACCCTAACAGCGATCGACAATAGTGCGATCAATAAACCCATGAAACCATTAATCCAGACTTGTTTGCTAGTCGCGATCGCACTAAATCCTATTCTGATTAATTCCTCAAAAAAAGCGATCGCTCTACCTCCCCCAGAAGATATCCCCGAAGAAGTACTTAGAACAGAAATAATTCTTGAAGTGCGATCGCCCATAGATGGAAAACCGTTTTCTTCTAATGATTACGAAGAATTGAAAGCTGAATTATCCCAAAGCCCCAACAGTCCTCTAATTAATTCTGATATTCAAGAGCTGATATTTTTATTACAGCTAAGAAAACTAGTAAAAACTATAATTCCTTTTTACTAAGGATTTTTACCTAAAAATCAATAATTATTTTATATATTGCGTAAAAATAGTTAAAGTATGTATACAAATAGTTTATAAAACTCAATTATCGCTGTTTTAATCTAGGGTTACTAGATATTACGCCAGCACCTTCTTTAAGAAAATCACTGCTACATCATACTTGGATATTGGTACTTTAATGTCTATAACCATTGCTCCTGAACAAGTCAACCAGATAGTTTACAACCTCCATCACAACCCTTTTGAAATTCTGGGTCGTCATCCTTACGAACAAAATGGCAAAGTCAAAAGTTGGATCGTCAGAGCATATTTGCCTGATGCAGATGCAGCTTGGGTAGTTTGCCCAGAAGAAAGAACTGAGTATCCTATGCAGCCAATGCACAATCCTCATTTCTTTGTCTGTGTAGTACAAAATGCTAATTTAGACAATTATCAACTGCGAATCAAGTCAGGCGATAGCGAAAGAGTAATTTATGACCCCTACGCTTTTAGTTCTCCCAGAATAACAGATGTAGATATTCATTTATTTGCAGAAGGTAATCACCATCGCATCTATGAAAAGTTGGGCGCGCACACAACTACGATTGATGGTGTGGCAGGAGTATATTTTGCGCTTTGGGCTCCTAATGCTCGTAACGTTTCTCTTTTAGGAGATTTCAACAGTTGGGATGGTAGAAAGCACCAAATGAGAAAAGGCAGCAGTGGTATTTGGGAATTATTCATTCCTGAGTTGGCTGCGGGTACGGCTTACAAATATGAAGTCAAAAACTGGGAAGGACATATCTACGAAGAGTCCGATCCCTATGGTTTCAAGCAAGAAGTAAGCCCCAAGACAGCTTCAAATGATGCTGACTTGAATACCTATGAATGGAACGATGCAGATTGGATGGAAGAGCGTCGTAATAGCGCACCATTAGACAAGCCTATTTCTGTGTACGAACTTCATTTGGGTTCTTGGATGCATGCTTCTGCTGACGAACCCATGAAGCTACTATCAGGAGATGCTGAACCTGTAGCTGTTTCAGAGTGGAAACAAGATGCACGTTTTTTGAGCTATTACGAATTGGTTGATAAACTAATTCCTTACGTCAAGGAAATAGGCTACACCCATATTGAAGTGCTACCCGTTGCCGAACACCCTTTCGATGGTTCGTGGGGATATCAAGTAACAGGCTATTATGCTCCTTCTTCTCGCTATGGCAACCCCGAAGACTTCATGTATTTCGTAGATAAATGCCATGAAAACGGGATTGGAGTAATTGTAGACTGGGTTCCTGGTCATTTTCCCAAAGATGGACATGGTTTGGCTTTCTTTGATGGTACTCACCTTTACGAACATGCCGATCCTCGCAAGGGCGAACATAAAGAATGGTGAACACTAGTATTCAACTACAGCCGTAACGAGGTTCGCAACTTCTTGGTAGCTAATGCTCTATTTTGGTTCGACAAATATCACATCGATGGTATCCGCGTAGATGCAGTGGCTTCGATGCTATACCTCAACTACTGCCGTAAAGATGGAGAATGGATTGCTAATGAATATGGCGGTTGCGAAAATATTGAAGCTGCTGACTTTTTGCGCCAGGTAAACAGTCTGTTATTTAGCTACTTTCCAGGAGTCCTATCTATCGCTGAAGAATCAACTTCCTGGCCAATGGTTTCCTGGCCTACCTATACTGGTGGTTTGGGCTTTAACATGAAGTGGAATATGGGCTGGATGCATGATATGTTGGATTACTTCAACATGGATCCTTGGTTTAGACAGTTCCATCAAAACAACCTTACCTTCAGCATGTGGTATCATCACAGCGAGAACTATATGCTGGCACTATCTCACGATGAGATTGTTCACGGCAAGAGTAATATTATTGGCAAAATGCCTGGGGATGAATGGCAAAAGTTTGCCAACGTCCGCTGTTTGTTTGGCTATATGTTCGCTCATCCAGGTAAAAAGACCATGTTTATGAGCATGGAATTTGGTCAATGGAGTGAATGGAATGTTTGGGCAGACTTGGAATGGGATTTATTGCAATACCATTTCCATAAAACTCTAAAACAATATTTCTGCGACCTCAATACTATTTATAAGAGCGAACCTGCCTTATATAGTCGCGACTTTGAAGAAGAAGGTTTCGAATGGATTGACTGTAGTGATAATAGTCATAGCGTTGTCGCATTTATTCGTCGTGGCAAAGACAATAATGAGTTTATTGTGGCAGTATGTAACTTCACTCCTCAACCCCACAGTCACTATCGTATTGGTGTCCCCGAAAAAGGTTTCTATACCGAGATATTCAACAGCGATGCTAGCAAGTATGGCGGTAGCAACATGGGTAATTATGGCGGTAAATGGACTGATGATTGGTCGTTCCATAACCAGCCTTTCTCTTTAGATGTTTGTTTGCCTCCTTTGGGTGTTTTGATGTTTAAAATAGACCGCAAGAAAACTCAAGCAGCCTTAAAAGGCAATTAATTAATTGGTGTTGTGAATTAATTTAGCTTATTCAGAGATCCTGTAAGGGCGAATCACGATTCGCCCTTACGAGATTGCCTTGATTGAAAATATATTAGGATAAAATTATATAAGTCAAATAAGCAGCAAAAGTTTATGAGTCAGCATTGTTATAAAGTTGAAGCTATTTGGGACTCAGAGGCACAAGTATGGGTAGCAGAAAGTAATGATGTCCCTGGATTAGTTACCGAAGCAAATACGATTGAAGCTTTGACTGATAAATTGAGGAAAATAATTCCTGAATTGTTGTATCTCAATAATGTTGTCGCTGACGAATATGTTGGCAACATTACTTTTGACTTAGTTAGCCATCGCCAAGAATTGATTAAGGTGGCTGGCTAAATGGCTCGCTCTTTTACTTCTAGACTGAAGAAGCTATTGTCTGAAGCAGAATGCAATTTAGAGCGTCAAGGAAAAGGAGATCATGAAATTTGGTATAGTCCATTGACCGAACGCAGATTTGTAGTTGATAATGCAATCAAATCTCGCCACACAGCAAATGCAGTTTTAAAACAAGCAGGATTACCAAAAGCTTTTTAAGTATCTCGTACTCGCTCGATGTCGGGTTACGCTGTCGCTGACCAAACCTACAAATTTGAAAAACTAGCGTTTTTGTGGGAAATTGCTAGTCTTTTAAAAATAAATTTTAGAGATTAGTAATTCAAGAATATTTTTAATATGGAATTTATACCTCATGCTTGCTGTTAACTTAAGATAATGATAATGCGATCGCATTTAATTTCAGAACATTTAATTTCAGAATAATAACCCTTACAGTAACTATTTCCAAAAAAAAGAGTTGATAATCTCAACTCTTTCCTAGTATTAATGTTTATTGCAATTTAAGCTGTTTATTTTGTGACAGTTTGATGACTTAAATCCTAAAGATGCAGATATTTTGCTTCTGCTTCTAGCTGCTTGACTAGTTTGTCGTTGCCATTCGTTCTAGCCGCTTCCAGACGACTGTTTAAACTTCTGCGCATACTCTCGCGGTGACTAGTATAAGCATTTTCTATTATTTCTTTACGTTTATTGTTCATGATGTACTTTTTACTTTTTTAAATAATGCTTTTCCTTGGATATATAAGATAACATTTTCACTACTAAAAGAACTACTTATAATTAAATCTTTAAATATTTGCTTAACAATTGTAAGGATGAAAATCCTCCAACAGTAGAAATGCCAAGCATTTTGGAGTCAGAGCAACTTTACATTTAAAATTGAATATTGGCAGAATCAGAAATTTCAATTAGGTTTTCATCGGCGATCGCGAAAAGGATATGCCAGTAAACCGTAACAATTTTGAGGAGTTATTTGTCTTTCCAGTCTCTATATTTATATATAATCTTAAAGAATCATAAATACATCTAAAGTTATACAACTTATTTTTTTATAACTACAATATTGTCTTGTTCATATCAGCCGAGCCAATCATTCGTCGCAAGCAACACGCTTTAGATTTTCAAGATCGCCAAGGATTATTACGGTTAAAGCTCGAAATTAGCGATAAAACCTTATTTAACAATGTGTACACTAGAATTGACCAAGTTTTTGTAGTTTGGGGGCTAATTACCGCCATCATCTTTTTCACTGCCCAGTTTGCTCCAATTAACTGGATTACTCAGGCTTTTTTTTGGTCAGCATTAACTAGTATTGGCACAATAGGAATGGCAGTGTTGACTTACTTTTGGGTTAAAGTAGAGCGGTTGCGCTGGGTACTATATTCTTGGATTATTTTGATGCTTGGTGGCGTTGTCATTACTGATTTAGGAATTTTACAAGGATGGAGTTCTGTCTTGATGAATTTGTGTCAGTTGTGGTTGGGGTTGAGCGCAATCGGCTATTTTTGTACGGGATGGGGATTGCGATCGCGAGCATTTATGATTGAAGGAATATTTCATGTTTTAGGAAGATCAGTACTACCTTTTTGTATTGGCTGGCAATTTTTGGTGACGGGCTTAGTTATGACTGCTAACCTGCTTGTTTTTGCTGAGACTCAATGGGACATGCGCCTCCCCATAGAAAATTATGATGTACTAACAGAAGAACAAAAAGAATTCAACCGCGAACAATATCTAATTCGTCAGGCTGAATCCTAATTTTACTGAGGTTAAATGCTACTTGAAGACTACCGAGGAAAAACTGCTCGATAAGCTTCTACACCTTCGTAACCATAGCGATTGTAGCCCTTAGTTTGAATCAATTCCTCCAAATAGCGCATTCTTTCTTCAGGAGCAGGATGGCTAGACAACAAAGTAGTCGCTCCTCTCGATTCACCCTGAAGTTTCTTTAGCTTTGCCATGACATTGTACAAGCCATCAGCAGAATAACCAGCCGCATCCAATACTCTCAAACCCAAAATATCTGACTGCTTTTCTTTTCCTCGACTAAATTTTCGACTCAATAACCCATCTCCAATTCTGGCGATAATACCAACTTCTCTACCAGCAATACTAGATATAAGGTTTGTGGCTGTTGCGGTAAGTGCAGATTCCCCTAATCTTTTGTAGCTGTGGGATAAAACAGAATGGGCAATTTCGTGGGCTAAGACCCCTGCTAATTCTGCTTCAGAATCCATCAACTGCAACATTCCTGTGTGGAAAAAAATCTTACCTCCAGGTAGGGCAAAGGCGTTGGGGGTAGAATCTTCGACTATATAAAACTCATACTCAAACTCATCTCTGCCCATTAGTTGGGCTAATTTTTGACCAATATCATTGATATATTTTAATTGCGTGGAATTAGACACCATATTAGATTGAGCCTTAATGCTTTGAGCAAAAGACTGTCCTGCGCTTTTTTCTCCCGCCAGCAACATTTGACCAATTTGTAATGCGCCTCCCTCATTACCTGTGGCTACTTGACCAATTCCCCCCAAAATTCCTGAGACAGCAATCTTTGATTTGAGATTTTTCTGGTACTGTTCAAAATGTAGGTTTGCTTCTTTTTTATATGCGGCTGAATGAGGAGAATTGGGATAGGTTTGAGCAAATTCTCTTGCTGTTATCGAAGCTTCCAAAGTCTTGCCATAAAGTAACAATAGATCGATTTGAGTGTCGATAATTTCTTTGCTATCAGGATATAGTTGAGCAGCTTTTTCAATGACCGATAAAGCCTTTTTTTCCTCACTATACAAGTCGTGTGTATCCGCTAAAAGAACATGACCAGGAACAAAAGCAGGGTATTCTTTAACCAAATTTTCTAAAGGAGTAAAAATTCGATTGGTAATTTCTTCTTCTGTTTGAGGATCGTCTTTAATTGCTTGAGTGGCTGTATTCCAATATCTTTTGGCTTTGTTATCCAATTGAGACAAATTATTTATAGCTGGAGGAGTTGGTTGAACAGTAGAAAAGTCAATTTTAACTCTCTGCTGGATTTGTCGGGATTGAGATAAGTTCCCCTTTTTATAAAATCGGTCGGCTTCGGCTAGAGTATTGTAATAGTTAGCATTAAAATTTGTTTGATTAAACGCTTGAGCAACAACCAAGCTGCTGGAAGATTTGGTGAAGAAAGAATCTAGGGTTTTGGAATGAACTGCTGCATTAGATGAAATGACTATAGTTAAACTCAAAAATAATAATACTAATTTATTTTTAGCGATCGCTTTATGAAAAATGCTCATTCTTTATGATGTAAAATTTAGCTAGATACCTAAATGTATTGACGTTGTTCAAGCAAAAAAAGTTTTACCCGTAGGAAAATTAATTTTTTGTAGGTTCAGAAAAATCATATTGCAAATATTAGGGCGTGTGATCAATTAAGGGGAAGAATGCTTTTGAGTGAGGAAGTGCGCGGGGGCTTCGCCCGCAAGCACAAGTCTCACTTGAGGATTTTATCGAGATACAAGGAGAAAAATGTTCTGAGTAGCTATGCAGGGCGTGGTTATTTTTCGACGAAGTAGGTCGATAAAAGGATGGAAGACCCCGCGTCGCCGTTATGCGAAGCGGTATCCTTTAGGACAGGCGCAAGGGAATGCTTCCATCACGAAAAAAGCTCTTTTCTTCTAATTGATCACACGCCCTATTGTCATTAATAAAAAAACCGCAGTTATATTAACTACGGTTGATTGCTTGAAATATTAACTTAGACAATTTAAACAATTGTTCTTCTAGAAAGAGAAGGTAGTTCTAAGAACACCAACTAAAGAATCTTCTTCTTCTTGTTCTCCACCATTAGGATTAACGATGTATACCAAACCAGGAGTAATAGAGATGTTGTCGTTAAACTGATATTTGTACAAACCTTCAATGTGTATGGGAATATCTTCACTTAGATAGTCAGAATTCCTAGAAGCCAAGTAAGGTTCTGCACCTACAAAAACAGCAGCCAAGTTCCCCTCTTTTCCTAAGTCAGGAAGAGATATACCAGCACCATAAGACCAGATTTCTGCTTCTCCATCACCAACCGCTTCTTGAGCGTCGGTAAACATACCAAAAGCATTAAAGGCAACGAAATCTAAAGGCTGTAATGCAACTTGAACGCCATAAGAGTTGGCAGACACTTTTGTACCATCTCCAAAGGGCTGTGTCGCATCAGCAGTACCAACACCCAAGTCAAAGATCTCGTTGCTACCTGCGCCAAGTTGACCCAACACATAAGTACCAGCAATTTGAAGCTTATCGTCAAATAGACTTAGAGCAACCTGACCTAAAGCAGAATATTCTTCATTGAATAAACCGCCGTCTTCGTCACTTACAGGACTAAAGGAATCACCACCAAAATAACCAGCACTAATGGTAACTGCATCTATGGGGTTAAAGTTGAAACCAACACCACCACCAGCAGCTAACCCAATTTTGTAAATTGGGCTTGATTCAGCAAAACTGGATAGGGCACCTGATGCACCAGTAAATGAGTCTAGATATGGACTCAAAGAAGGGGCAAAATCTACCCATAAAGGAAAGGCTGCGGGCAAGTATACGTCTATCTTGTCGCCAATAGGGAAGTAGTAAGCCAACCAGCCAATTTCTACGTTGTTGCCATTGTCAAAGTTGTAGGTCAAACCACCAGTTTCAATCGGAACACCAACTTCAGTAGAGTTTTCTCCTTCGCCAGTTTCTACAGTAGTTTGGAAGCCATATCCTGCATTCCCAGCATCAATACGAGTATACAAAGCATCTTCTCCGAAGAAACTAGATACAAATGCTAGACGTACTCTATCTTGAAAAACTATTTCGTTGAAGTCAGAGTTGTTGAATTCTCCACTAAGACCAAAAACCACTTCGCCTTCGAGTTTAGTGGTAGTAGAATATTGACTATCTTCTAGAACTGCTGTACGACTTTCTATTTCGTCTAGACGACTACCGACAGTAGCTAGTTCCGCTTCAAACTCTTGAGACAAACGATTGACTGTATCAATGTCTTCAGTGTTCACCGACTCTGAAGAAGCAATCAAACGCTCGATTTGATTCAAGCAAGAGTTCAAGCCAGCCGCAAACTCATAACGAGAAAGAGGCTGGTTACCACGATAAGTTTGGTTGGGAAAACCAGAAATGCAGCCATAACGATCTACTAAAGAACGTAATGCTTCGTAAGCCCAATCTGTAGGGGATACATCACGCAGTTGATTCACATTAGTTACCTGATTGCGAGATCTATTTTTACCCTCTTGACTGTAGGTATTAATCTGATTGAGTAGCTGACTGCTACTATCTGAACCTGAAACGGACTGAGCAGAAGCAGAGAAGCTCGAAACTAGCACAAATCCAGCTACTGTTGGAGCTACCAGCAGTAAATTGCGTATTAACTTTGACATTTTCCTCACACCTTAAATAGTTGTCGACTTAAATATTCAACAATCGTGTAAATAATTTCACACCTAAACAAAAATAGCAATGATATCTTGTTTTTTTTGTATAACAAAATACTTTTGTCTAATGTTCTCAGTACAAATAGTAGTTGTCAATACCTAAGTAAAAACTACTAAATTAATTTACACGATCGAACACAAATTTATTTTGTAACCCAGTTGACCAAAGTTCTTACAGGGAAACCTGTCGCACCTTTATTACTTACCCCGTTAGGAGAATCAGCCCATACTGGCCCTGCAACATCTAAATGCATCCAGGGAGTATCTTTGACAAATTGCTTGAGAAACAATGCAGCAGTAATCGAGCCGCCAGGACGAGGCCCAGTATTCTTCATATCGGCAATCTGCGACTTTAAACCTTCAAAGTACTTGTCTTCTATGGGCATTTGCCAGAATTTTTCTCCTGTCATTTCGGCTGAGTTTTTCATTTCGACCGCTAAAGCATCATCTGTACTCCACAACCCAGCAATATCATTGCCCAAAGCGACGATACAAGCACCTGTCAAAGTAGCAAGATCGACGATCGCATCTACTCCAAGAGTTTCGGCATAAACCAAAGCATCTGCCAGGGTTAATCTTCCTTCTGCATCGGTGTTATTCACTTCAATAGTTTTACCATTGGAAGCTTTTAAAATGTCTCCTGGGTGCATTGCTTTGCCACTGACCATATTTTCTGTAGCAGCACAGATAAAATGAACCTCTACATCTGGTTTCAATTGTGCGATCGCTTTAGCAGCCCCCAAAGTTGCCGCACCACCACCCATATCCATTTTCATGGTTTCGATCCCGCTACCACTAGGTTTGAGATTTAAGCCACCAGAATCAAAGGTAACACTTTTACCCACAATAGCTACTTTGCGTTTAGCTGTATCAGAAGGTTTATAGGTTAGGTGAATAAATTTGGGTGGAATATCAGAAGCTTGTCCTACTCCTAAATATGCCCCCATACCCTGTTCAAAGTTTTCACAGTCTGCTTGTTCCAAGATTTTGATCTCCAACCCATACACTTGAGCGAGCTGCTGTGCTGTTTGCGCCATGGTACCAGGGGTAATTACATTAGCAGGAGCATTGACCAATTCCCTTGCTAAAATTACACCAGATGCTATGGTTTCTCCATGAGCAATAGCTGCTTCTTGTCCCCCTAAACCAATCAAATCAACGGTTTCCAATTTTGGTTCTTTAGCTTCAGGTTCAGACTTAAAACGATTATCTTGATGAAGAGCTAGAATAACCGCTTCTGTCATCGCTTGTGCCACGGTTTCAGGGGATTGCGATCCCAAGGGCAAACTAATGCCTAGAGTTTTTTCTTTGGTGGCAAGACGAGCAATTGCTGCTGCTGCATTGCGCCAACTATCTAATTTCAAATCTTCAGCTTTACCCAAACCAATTAGAGCTACTTTACGTACTGAATTACCACCTCCAACACGACCAACAGCACTACTGCCAGATTTACCCTCAAATTCCTCGTCGGCGATCAATTCAGAGATTGTACCTGCTAACTGCTCGTCTAATTTAGCCAAGCCTTCCGATAGTTTGGTTTCGCCTTCTAAAATACCAACAGCAAGTAAACCACCAGTCCAGTCTAGTAATTTTGTAGGGGTTGCTTTAATTTGCATGCCTGTTCTAATTTATCCTTATGTGTGAAGTAACCATACTTCAGTTTATCTAAATGCGCGATCGAGTCTACAAAGGAGTAATGTTTATTAGATAACAAAATAAAGTATTTCCACTGTTGCTTCTTTGTGTTGACCAAGATTAAAATTTACTGAGCAGCAATTTAAAGCTCACCAACAAGTAATGATGTTTAAATACTGGGCTATTTTTAAAAAATTATGAACCATCCTTCATCTCATAATTCTTTAGGGTCAATACCCAGTGCTAGAAAACCATTAGGAGAGCTTTTAAGCGAAGCAGGTTTAATCTCCGCTCAACAAATTGAAATAGCTTTACGAGACCAAATAATTAACAATCCTGGCACAAAAATTGGGAAAATTTTTGCATCTCGTGGTTGGATAAAACAAAAAACAGCTGACTTTTTTGTTGAAGAATGGCATCAGTTGGTAGAGCAGAATCAAAAATATCCTTTGGTATATTATTTTCGCGCAGCAGCTTTACTAAATGAAAGAGAAATTCAATACATATTAGAAGAGCGCAACAATAGTGAAAAGAAAATCAGATTTCATCATCTAGCAGTACAAAAAGGTCTGATCAAAAAAGAGACTGCCGATTTTTTCGTCAAAAACTTACTAGCTCCTAACAAAAATAAAACTTCCGATCCAACTTCTTTTGCCACTCCCTATGAACTATTAAAAAATTATATTCGTGGAGAAACTAACTTTCAAAGATCTGAATTACGTAAGATAAAACTTAATAACGTTACTTTAAAAGGGGTTAATCTAAGTAATTCTAATTTGACCGAAGCAGAATTAAATCAGGCGAATTTGAGTAATTCTTCTTTAAAACAGGCTAACTTGAGCAAGGCTAATCTAGAAAAAGCAATTTTAAAAGATGTTGATTTTGAATTGGCCTGTATGAATCACATCAACCTTACCGATGCTCACTTAGAAGGATCTAATTTCACCAACGCTAATTTGACTGAAGCAGATCTAAGGGACGGTTATTTTGTTAATGCGTGTTTTTTTGGCGCAAATCTAAGCTATGTGAAACTTCAAGGTGCCAACTTTGAAGGGGCTTCTTATAATTCTGAAACTTCGTTCGACCCAGAATTAGATCCAGACAAAATGGGTATGAGATTAATTATTTAGCTACTAGCCGTAAAAGGCGTATCTAAATCTGGTCTTAAAGCTTGTGCATTACGTAAATAACGATGCACCATCTTAGATTGAGATAAGGGAGTATTGATCTGAATCAAAATTCTAATACAGCGTTCTAAACTACCTTGGACGTGCATTTGTTGTAAATCAATCAGAGGAACATAATTCCAGCCAGGACGCTTTCTAGCAGCAGCAGCGGGAAATATAGCATTTAGATCAGCAGTGGTAGTAAAAAAGACGCAAACTATATCACTGGCATCAAATTGATTATGGGCTTCAATTTCTTCCAATAGTTGGTTAACGGCATCTGTCATTGCAGCCACAGTATTTTCACTTACAGTTGTTGCACCACGAATGCCTCGTACTTTCCACTCCACTGTTTTCCTCTCCCCTAATCATTTTTGTTATTATCTGGCACCACATCATTATCATTGAACAATTAATAATTAACAATTATTCAATCGGGACAATATCCCCTATGGTCGATAAAGCCAAAGAGGTAGTCCACTAGTTGTCAAATCGAACTGTAGTTCATCGATCGCCATGGCAATGCCAGTTTTGGTTTGACTCCTACCAGGAATAAAGCGATTTATAAACGGTTTTGGCTCTTCAATATTGAAACATTCCGTTTTATCGGGGTCTAATCCTGCTAATTCGGCTGCCCAGCGACGAGCATCTTCTTCTGTTCCCAAGCGGTCTACTAAACCTAGCTCTAGGGCTTGTTCTCCCGTAAATACTCGACCATCAGCAAAGGATCTGACTACATCTTCTTCCAAACCCCGTCCCTTTGCCACAGTGCCTACAAATTGACCATAGCTGACATCAATTAGCTGCTGTAGGATATCTTCTTCTTCTTTGGTTGTTTGGCGGTCAAATGCCAAAATATCTTTATAGGGACCAGACTTAATTACCTTAAAAGATACACCCACTTTATCTAGCAGGCGTTCTAAATTGTTACCCCGTAAAATAACCCCGATACTACCTGTAATCGTGCCTGGATTAGAAACAATGTGTTTTGCCCCTACGCCAATATATACTCCCCCTGAAGCAGATATATTACCGAAACTAGCAACTACTTTCACGTCTTTATCTGACTGTAACCGTTGCAAAGCAGTAAAAATTTCATGAGAATCTGCTACTGTGCCACCAGGAGAATCAATCCGCAGCAGCAAAGCAGGAAATTTTTTTTCTTCGATAGTTTTGAAAGCCTTTAGTACTTGCTTTCGAGTTTCTGAAGCGATCGCACCAGTAATTTCGATTCGCGCAATTTGTTTTTTGTTTTTGTTAAACGGCCAGATCATTAAAAAAGTATCAAATATATTTACGAGTTAACAAGGGCAATCAATCATAAAATTGTCCATTGCTTACCCCATGTTGAATTTTAACCGATCTCGATCTGATTCAAAATATCCTGATATCTCTTGATATTCAAACCAGGTTTTCTGCAAATAAGGCTGATATAATAAGAAGTTCCGCGGTAAAGACCTAGACCAATACATTCCAATCTAATCAATATAGGAGAACTTAAGCAAAAATGGCAAAGCGCGTATCCGTAGTTTTAAATCAAAGTGTGAGCAAACTGGGTAATAATGGCGATCTAGTAGATGTCGCTCCTGGTTACGCTCGTAACTATCTTATTCCTCAAGGTTTGGCTAGTTTGGCAACTAGAGGAATCATCAAGCAAGTAGAATTAAGAAGAGAAAAAGAAAGACAGCAAAAATTAGCCGAGAAACAAGCAGCAGAAAACAAAAAAGTTGCTTTCAAAACTATTGGTAAATTGAGTATCCGCAAACAGGTAGGGGAAGAAAACGCTATTTTTGGTACTGTTACTACTCAAGAAATTGCCGACGTAATCAAAGAACAAGCGGGTATTGAAGTGGATCGTCGTGGAATCGAAGTTCCCGATGTCAGCACTACTGGCGACTACCAAGCAACAGTAAAATTACACCCTGAAGTAATAGCAACTGTTGACTTTCAAGTTATACCACTTTAAAAGGAACGAGGAAAAAGGAACGAGGAAAATACTTACTAGCAATTTAGTAAGACAAATACAGCAAAACACAGGAAAAAATAAAAGTCAGAACAGTTTTTTGTTCTTAGCTCCTTACTCCTCGCTCCTCGCTCCTTCTTCCTTATTTACTGTCCACCAAGCTAGACCATAATCTTGGACTGGCTCGTTGATTTGATGGCGATAGTAAACGCGAATTTTATAACGTCCTGTAGAGGGAATAGGACAAAAAATATGTTCTGTACTATCTTCAGGAGTAGACGAAGAGCAGATATTTCTCATATTGCTTGATTCTCCTACAGGTATTATATAAATATCCAAATTATTTAATCCGCGATCGCGAAAAGTTTCCCCTTCATCAAACTCTTGATTGCCATTAAAATCATTCAAAGTAACCAGGCGATCCCAAGTCAAAGTAATCGCAGCATAACTTCCTGCTTTTAAAGGCTGTTCTAAAATATATTCCTGGTAATTGTTTGCGGATACTTGATTGTAATCCCAACCCACTGGTGCAATCGATTTGTCTTGATTGGCTTGTCCTGCACTAAACTGCTGATATGCTCGCCAAACATTGAGATGACCAGTACCCATCTGCATATCTAAAGAAACGCGAGGATTTTGATAAGCATCCGAATCAAACCAATTATGATTTTTTTCGCCAAATATAGTACGCTCCATATTTAGCAACAAACCGTCTCCAGAATCGGCTATTTTATCACTAGAGTTGAGCAGCACTGCTTTCATCACTTCATGGCGGCGAGAGTCCAAACTCCAGTTTTTGTCTTTTTCATGGCTGCGCTTATTTCGATCTTGATGTAAAACACGATCGCCATATTCTTGCAGTAATGCAACCGTACCTGTAATGTGGGGAGCAGCAAAGCTAGTACCGCTAACCTTTTCAATTTTTCCTTTTTGATTGTAAACAGAAATTTGCCCTCCAGGAGCAAGAAGGCTGACTGCTCTTCTGATCCCAAAATTAATCTCTTTTTTGATGAAGCTGCGCCCAATCCCTACAGGCAAGTCGCTCAAATTAGCAAAATCTACTTTGTCAAAAATACCTTTTCTTTTAGTCGTATATGCTGTGGTGATTCCATTAAAATTATCAGTAGGGATAGGAATTCCACCCTTTCCTTGATTTCCTGCGATCGCATAAAGAACATTATGTTCTCTTGCAGACCAATCAATACAGGAGGTTAGCAAAGCCTTACCATCTAAACGAGCATCATCCCTTTCATCTCGCTCTAAAGATTCACCAAAGCTAAAATTTATCGCTCGCACGTCTCCACCGTTTTGTTGGGCAATATGCTGGCTCGCCAGACATTCTTGAACTTGTCCTCCTTCATTTAAAGAACCTACCGCTGAAGCGTATAGTTTTGCTTGAGGAGCAATACCTTGAAGGGTTTTATCTTGAGCAATCATCACTTCTGCAACCATACTGGCATGGTCATCTACATTTTTGTCTGGAATAGGTGGATTATTGCGATAAAAAACTGCTGTAGGGGAAATAATTTGTAAACTGCTAGCGGCTTTATCTTTACCTTGTTTTACAGGACGACCTACTTCCACCTGACCAATGCCAATTTTACGACCCAATAAATTATATGGTTGTAAATGGAGGCGACGAGCATTGACTCCTTTTTCGCCAATAGAATCATTTAATGCCAAAGCAGGAGAAACCAGTCCAAAGATAATTCCAATATAAACAAAGCACTTTAGTTTTTTCTTCATAGATTTTACTTATCGGTTTTCATCACTTTGCGTAGTAATTACCGTACTTATTTTGATAAAGACTTGCCGAAATGGTGTATAGTAGGCTAAAAGTATGTCAGGTTAATCTGCACTCCTTCAGGCTAAAACCGCAAAAGTAAAGCCAAACAGAAAGCCAGACCCTAATAAACTATTTAACCAACGTAATTATAGTAGGCAAATTTGAGCGTATGACAAAGCAAGTTGCGCATCCAATGATGAAATTGCAGCGCAAGGTATCTTCCTTGGTAGAATCTAAAATAATCGCACCGAGCGATCGTATAGGTAAGATTGCCCTCTTATTGGGTAATGACTGGTCGTATTGGAAAAATGAATTGCTAGACTTCGATTTCACTTCTCAAGACCAAATTCAAGAATTATTAGCAGTAGAAGATTGGGACGAAGACTAACTAAATCGTGGTACCCACATCAGTGAAGATAAGTTGATTTATTCACTGGTGAACATAAAATAAATGAAATATGGAAATATAAACGATGAAGGATAAGTAATTATCTACCTTTATTTTTTCATAGACTACGATTTAAAGGCAATTAGCCAGAGCCTCCAACATTTCGTTTGCTGTTTGATAGCGATCCCTTGGCTCTGGTTGACAGGCTATACTAAGGACTTTGCCCAAGTTAGTTGGTAAGTTGGGTATGCTTTCGATATTAAACTCGAATTTATTACTTTGATAACGATAATATTGCATTGGTGCTTGTCCTGTTAGAAGGAAAATAATTGTTGTGCCAATACCGTATATATCCGATTGAGGGCAAGGTTTTCCACGATATTGTTCTGGCGCGCTGTAACCTTCAACTCCAATACGAGTTTCTAAGGCTGTACCCAACTCTTTAACTGCACCAAAATCTAATAGCATTAAGCGACTATCTAAGTTGCGTAACATCAAGTTGGCTGGTTTAATATCTCGATGTACCAAAGGCGGATCTAAGTTATGCAGATATTCTACGACATCACATATCTGAATCATCCAGCGAATTGTTCTCTCTGGATCTGTTGCTCCTCGTTGATTGACAAACTGCTCCAAATTATGACCGTGAATTAATTCCATCACAATATATTTGTGGTTGTTCTCCACAAAAAAATCATAGTATTGGGGGATGCTCGGATGTTTGAGGGACTTTAAAATACGAGCTTCTCTTTCAAAAAGTTCCCTAGCTTTGGGAATGCGCGCCATATCTGCGTTCATTTCTTTAAGAACCAATAACATAGGTGCATTTTGAACAGTGCGGTTGCGATCCCAAGCTAAATAGGTAGTTCCCATACCACCTCTACCGAGGGTTCGCAAAATCTGATATGAACCAACAAAATTTTCTTCTTTAACTATTGGCTGACCACAGTGACGACAGAATATACTTCCATCTGGATTATCTCTATGATCGCAAGCATCAGCAGTTTCTAAAATGTTTGTCTGTTCTAACTCTATTTTATTTTTTGCCAAATGAGACTCTAGTTCAAATTTAAATACAGGCCCATTTTCTGCGAGTCTAATTAGATCGTCATGATTTACGGTAGACTCGGTGACAAATTCATTATTAAGCAGAGTGCCATTTGTACCTCGGCTAATCAGCTGCCACTTTTCTTGTTGAGGATCGATTAAGGTTAATTCCAAATGCTGGCGAGAAACTTGAAAATAACCATGAGGAACAATATCGTTGTTTTGAGCGCGACCTATACGAATCGATGAATTAGCGGAGTATTCCCGCTGTTGTAAGGGATGATTTGTCTGGGGTTCTAAAAGCGTAAATATGACCATATTGGACAATTATCATTAAATAGGCAAAATAATATATGGTCTTTAGAAATCAGGCTTTAACTTGACTCTAACTAGTACCGCAGTAATATTATCGTGACCGTTATATTCGTTAGCAAAATTTACTAGATTAAATAGACCTTCTTGAAGATTGCTATTAGAAGCAATTAAAGGATTGAGACATTCTTGCCAATTTTCTTCTAGGAAATCATTATCAGAAAGACCATCTGAACAAAGTAAAAGTAAACAATCTTCTGTTATTTCCATAAATTGAATATCAGGTCGAACATAGTTATTTTCTCTTGGTCCTAATGCTTGAGTCAACTGATAAGCATCTGGTCTACCATAAGCAATATCTGGTTCTACGCCGCGATTGATTTCTCTTTGACCAACTTCGTGGTCTAGAGTCAATTGTTCTAACCCTTGCCTGCGGGTCACGCGATAAATACGACTATCTCCAACATGGGCGATCGCTAATTGGGTATCCTGAAGTAGTGCCATTACCAAAGTTGTCCCCATTCTGCCGCTGCCAGAGCGGGAGTTCTCTATATTTGTTTGATATAAAGCATCGTTAGCCAAGAGGATTCCTTTTTCAATGGTTTTGTGGTCTGGAAAATCTTGTTGCAATAAAGAGTAAAAATATTTTTGCAGGTTTTCCACTGCCATTGCACTGGCAACTTCTCCTGCCGCGTGACCTCCCATACCGTCACAAACTATATACAGACCGTCAACACTCAAATTATTGTCTGTGTTATTTTCCTTTTTTTCGATAATGGTTCTAACACCAAAAAAGTCTTCATTATGATCCCGTTGAGAACCAATATTTGTACAGCTAGCATCAACAACGCTACGCAGTTGCATAGGAATCATTGCGGTTGCTTGTTCTTCAAATTCACTGCTGTACATCATCTCTTCTTCGCCTTCGTCAAAGAAATTTTGTTGCTCATCAGATCTGAGATCTTTATCGGGTTCGATATTGGGTTGGGATTGAGGAATATTCACGCTAGGATAATTTGAGTGTATGTCAAAGGATTCAATTTCGTCTTCACCAAGACCAAGATTGTGAAGTTCTAATCTTAACTGTTCTATCTCAATAATTTCTCCTGAGATTACTCTGTCAAGTAATTGATTGAGATTATCCAGATTGTCTAAATTAGACTTAGTAAAGCACAACTGCCAAGTAGCCGCTAAATCTTTGAGAGTTGGAGGATTATCTATTTTATCCATGTATAGCTGTTGAAAACAAAATGCTTCGTCTTCGTCTATACGCAGATTTTCATTTACCAGCAGACTTTGGGCGCAGCTAATTTGATGTAAAGGCTGCCAAAGTTTAGCCATTTCATCTAAAAACCAAATAATCTGTAGTAACGGTAGTTTTCGTTGTGACCACAGCTCAGTCATCAGCTGCCATTGTGAACGGTCGGGCAATAAAACGACCCCTTGATCTCTTTGTTGCCAAGCATCATAAATTTTAGGAATGGTAGGAGTATATTTTTCTAAAATCAAGTAGGGCAATGCATGGGTTGGAATTCCCACGAGATTCCAATATTGAGTTACTGATAAATATGAATTATCCAAATCTTGACTTAATTCGGCAAACAGATCCATTTGCTGTTTTTGTAGAGTTGCTAGATGAGATTTTTGTAGAGGATATTTATCAATTACTTTTCCTTGCACAAAGGACTTATTTGATTTGAGCGGATCGCTATGGTAGCCAAAAGCACTTTTGCTATCTTCAATTGAATATCGATTGGAACTGTTTTGACTATTGGTCTGAATTTTGAGAATTGGTGTTATTTTCTGTTTATCTTCAATGAAAAAATCTGATAGATTGTCAATTTCCAGTTTTTTTGGGTCATCAACAAGATGATTGGTTCGATCTGCTTTTAATATTTCATGCTCTTCTAGACTATGTTTTTGAGAGATAACTGCCCAAAGAATTGTATAATTTACGGCACCACAAAAGTTACATTTTTTTGCCTCAATAGGGATACTCGCTTGACATTCACAACATACCTTATGTGTCAAAGAGGTTCCGCAACTTTGGCAATATTTATGATCTTTTGGATTTTCAGATTCACACTGAGGACAAGTAAGCATACTGCATTTTCCTTGAAATATAATTTTTGCCTATATTGATTCAGATATCGTTTAATTTTAGTTATTAAGTATATTAGTATTTTTATAAATTTGGGGTCAGAGCGGAGGGCGGTTTTACTGACATAAAGCGACTCTTATCGGAGCAAGCGACCTGAGATTTTCTCAAGTCTCCTAAAAGAATTTTTTAGGATATATGATATGAGGCTGTGCGGGTAAATTGCAGCTTAAGCCTGACTCGCCTTAAAACAAAAGATTCCCACAAAAGACTCTTTCGATTCGTCTCCATATACTATTTCTTGAGGAATATACCCTCGGATCGGGTTGCGATCGCAACCTAATTTTGAACATACATCAATTGGTTTGATTAATACAACCATTTGTAGATTCAAAAAACAGTATAATCATATCTGCAATCTTAGCTCATCGTCCTATTTTGGCAATCTCTTTTTAAGCGCAGTTAATTTGAGATCTAGAAAGAGAACTGTGCAACAAGAGAGAACTTGCTTGAGAATTTTATAGTTTTATCCAGGACAATAGTCTGCTAAATAGCCCGATCGCACAGAAGCTAAAAGCAGATATTGAAAAAGAAAAATTGGTATTTTTGGTAAGTTATGAACCCGAACCCGCTTATTGACGACTTTGAATGTTTTGGGTTCAAAATCGGGAATTTTACTCAATTTATTTTTAATTCATTTTGCGCCAAATTTACTACTAACCTTATTAATTATCCAGGTAACTAATGCTCCCAAAAATATAATTCCGATCGCAGGGTTAAAAACGGGTATCCACAGTCGATACCATAAATCGAAACCCAAGGGAATATTGAGATAGCGACCAATTACAGCGATCGCAAACCAAAAAAAGCCCAAAAATACTAAAAATACATCAGCAATTAAGAGGCGATTTAACCAAGTAACAATTTGTTCTTTCATAATTCCTATCATCACTTTAATTGACTGTTACTGCCTCTGGTGTCAGGCACTCTTTCCAAGTAGCTAAATCAGAAAAAGAGCGATCGCGATATTGACCGTATCTTTCTCTTTTATTTTTCACCCTAGTAGGTAGTGGGGGAATAATCCCAAAGTTGGGAGGCATGGGCTGAAAATGTTTAGGAGAAGCAGAGCTAATAAATTCAAATAATGCGCCCATCATCGTAGTTTCAGGCATAGATATAGGCTTTTGTCCTAATGCTAAACGAGCGGCATTTGTTCCTGCAAGCCAGCCCCCTGCTGCTGCTGCGGTGTAGCCTTCTGTTCCCACCAATTGCCCCGCTGCGAGGATATTACCATTGCGTTTAAATTGCAGTGTAGAATCTAGCAACTGAGGAGAATTAATAAATGTATTGCGATGCATTACCCCCATACGCACAAACTCCGCATTTTCCAAGCCAGGAATCATCCGAAAAACCCGTTTTTGTTCTCCCCAACGTAAGTTTGTTTGAAACCCAACCATATTCCAAAGCTGTCCTGCTTTATCTTCTTGACGCAACTGTACCACTGCATAAGGACGCTTACCTTTGTTCTCTGGCGCACGGAAGTCCCCCAAACGAGAATCAAACAAGCCAACAGGTTTTAAAGGGCCATAGCGCATAGTATCTTCCCCTCGTTGAGCTTGTTCTTCAATGGGTAGGCAACCTTCAAAGAATTTAGCTGTTTCTCGTTCAAAATCTTTTAATTGAGCCTGTTCGGCAGTACAAAGTGCTTGATAAAATGCTAAGTACTGTTCTTTATTCATCGGGCAGTTAAGATACGCAGCGTCACCCTTGTCGTAGCGAGACGCTAGAAAAGCAACATCACAATCTATTGACTCTCCAACCACAATGGGACTAGCTGCATCAAAAAAGCTCATGTACTCCATTCCCGTAAACTTTTGTAAGTCGGTGGTTAGTTCGGGGCTGGTCAAAGGACCTGTGGTTAATACCACAATTGCATCTTGAGGAATTTGAGTAACTTCTTCCCGCTTGAATTCAACTAAAGGATGATTGGCTAAAAGGCTAGTTAATTCGCTACTGAACACAGCTCTATCGACTGCTAAAGCTCCCCCCTCAGGAACAGCATGCTTGTCTGCTGTGGCAATTATTCTAGAACCTAAACGACGTAATTCTTCATGAAGTAAACCCGCAGCGCGATCGCTATTTTTGGCACCAAAAGAATTACTACAGACTAATTCTGCCAATTCCTGGGAATGGTGTGCGGGAGATTTCTTGACAGGGCGCATTTCATAAAAGGTTACAGGCACGCCTGCTTGTACCACTTGCCATGCTGCTTCTGTACCTGCCAAACCACCGCCAATTACGGTTACTCTGTTATTTGTCATTTATTAGTTGCTAATTATTAGTTACCAGATACTAATTTTACAAGTAAGTTCTTGGCAAAATAAAATTAGAGCTAAATTTATTTCGTTTGTATTCTAAATTTTAATCAATAATCATCTAAAAAATAACTAAACGTTACTATATCTGTATTTGCACTGATGACGAAAATACTTAGAAGGTTTAGTGTAGAGGCGCGTTAAGATTTTTGCTAATAACAATGACCTAGAGAAATGATAGGACTGTAATTTTAGCAATATCAGTGAAGTCGTAATATCATATCGTGTATTAGCAGCCACTAGTACACGATTTTTTTCTGCCCATGGAACAAATATCAAAAAAAGCTGTTGATTATACAGACATAGAAAATACGCTTTGATATTTTATAAACCCATCACTTTGGCGACTTTTTCCAAATCTAAGGGAATACCTTGTTTTAATTCGTTGAGACTGTGGTCCACAGCACTGGTAGGATCTTTTAAACCATTACCAGTCAATACGCATACTACAGTAGCATTATCAGGTACTCTGTCTCTTACTTTTAGTAAGCCAGCAACGGAAGCTGCACTAGCAGGTTCACAAAATACTCCTTCTTCTGATGCCAACAGACGATAAGCGTTTAATATTTCGGCATCGGTTACGGGATTGAATTCTCCTCCGCTAGATTCTTTTACTGCTACTGCCTTTTGCCAATTAGCAGGATTACCAATTCTAATTGCTGTTGCTAGGGTTTCTGGGTTCGCCACACGCTCTCCTGAAACTAAAGGAGCAGATCCCGCAGCCTGAAATCCCATCATTTTGGGCAGATGAGAAGACTTACCAGCAGCGCGATACTCGCAAAAACCCATCCAATATGCACTAATATTACCTGCGTTTCCCACGGGAATACACAACCAATCAGGTGCATTACCCAAGACATCAACTACCTCAAACGCCGCCGTTTTTTGACCTTGTAAACGGTAGGGATTGACTGAATTAACCAGAGTAACTGGATAGCTTTCTGATAAACCACGCACTATACTGAGCGCGTCATCGAAGTTACCATCAAAAGCGATCACTTCTGAACAATTAAGCAAAGCATGAGAATGTTAGCCCAAAGCGACATCGCCGTCTGGAATTACCACAAAAGCTTTTAATCCAGCACGACGAGCATAGGCAGCAGCAGCAGCGGAAGTATTGCCCGTACTAGCACAAATGACTGCTTTTGCTCCGTCTTCTTTGGCTTTAGAAATAGCCATGGTCATGCCGCGATCTTTAAAACTACCCGTTGGATTTAGACCATCATATTTAACATAAACTTTCACTCCACGACCAATCTTATTGGCGATCGCATTAGCTGGAATTAGAGGGGTATTACCTTCTAGCAAAGTAACCACGGGGGTAGCTTCACTTACAGGTAGATAAGGGCGGTAGGTTTCGATCAAACCCTGCCAGTTATTAGCAGCTTTGGCAATGGTTGGATAAGATAATTTGGTCAAGGGAGTACTAAGTGTCACGGGGCTGTTTCGGTTAATGTTTGGTTTAAGCTGCTAGCTTTTATTTCCCAACTTTTGGAAGCCGCTAACAACCTAATTTAATCATTATTGATATGCAACAGGTGCAAATCAACAGTTTGAAATCTATTTAGCATAGTCAATTATACTTTAGATTCAAACTGCTTAAGATTAGGTTTTTTACTGTTCGATAATTACTCCAGATCTCACTTGAGGTTTTGTTCTAGGAGCAGATTTGGATTTATTGTAGTTGCCACCTTTGCGAGATGAGCGACCCTGACCTCTTCTGCCTTTAACCACTGGTTTGGTATAGCTATCTTGAGGAACATCCCATTCCCCCTTCATCCAGTTAGGACAATCGCGGTCGTATACCATCTGTAATGCCGCTGCTGCGATCGCTTGAGCGTCATATTCGTCGCTCAATTCTCTCACCAAGGGTAAGAATGATGCCATTCTTTCCCCCGCTAAGGTTTCTTTAATTTTAGTTTGTAGTTTGGCAATACGTTTAGCTTCTACCTGGTTTCTATTTGGTATGGTCGCAATGTCTATTTTGCTACGCAAACGGCGTTCAATCTGTTTTAGGGGGCGACGATCTCCAGAGTGGACAAGTGCTATGGCTGGTCCTGTTTTACCAGCACGACCTGTACGACCAATTCGATGAATATAAGTCTCAGTGTTATCAGGTAAATCGTAATTGATTACGTGGGTGAGGTTTTGCACGTCCAATCCTCTTGCAGCAATATCTGTAGCTACAACCATTTTGACTTTGCCATCACGGAAACGTTTAACCAGTCTTTCCCGCTGCATTTGGCTCAAGTTGCCATGATATTCATCAACACTGTGACCTGCTTCTTGCAACTTACTAGTCAATTCGCTAGCAGTACGTTTGGTACGAACAAAAATAATTGCCGAATCTGGCTCTTCAATTTCTAAAATTGGTTGGAGTGCTTTAGTTTTCTGCCAGCCACGAGGAATCATGTAAACATGCTGATCGATTCTGTCTGGTGCAGCTTCTTTCTGCTTGACTGTAATGTAAATAGGAGAATTCAAAAAGTTCTTGATCAGCTCTTTGATTTCTCTAGGCATTGTTGCCGACAAACAAGCAGTTTGTCTTTCCTGGGGAGTTTTTCTTAAAATGCGCTTAATATCGTCGATGAAACCCATACTAAGCATTTCATCCGCTTCGTCTAGGATTGCTAGTTTTAGACTATCTAGTTTTAATTCACCTCTTTCTAACAAATCTATAACTCGTCCAGGAGTTCCTACAACAATTTGTACCCCGCGACGAAGACGGCTGATTTGTCTTTCTATAGATTGACCGCCATAAACTGTTAAAGAATAGACTCTTTTTTCTTTAGATGAAAAGTCATTGATTGCTTCTCCCACCTGTTGAGCTAGTTCTCTTGTAGGAGTCAAAATCAAAGTTTGAACGGCTCTGTCGTCAGCATCAACAATTTCTAATGCAGGTAAAGCGAATGCTGCTGTTTTACCCGTACCTGTTTGAGATTGACCAACAATATCCTTACCTTCTAATAAAGCAGGTATAGCGTCTTGCTGAATTTGTGTTGGTGCATCAAAACCAAGCTTTTCCAATTGATTTAAAGTAGCTTCTGATATTCCTAAGTCTTTGAAATTAGTTGTCATATGTTTTAGTTGCTATGTTTTGTCCTAAAAAACTGTTTGTGTACCTGTTTGACTGCTGTAGATATTAGGTTAGGTACTGTAAAACCCATAATATTCTTGCTCTTGCCAAAATTTAGATTAAACCGTCGAATAAGCCGCTACTTTAGCAACTTCTCCATATAAGTCATAGACATCATCATCTGTAAT
>ERZ1740059.317-NODE-317-length-26678-cov-6.840439_pt1 | contig 26678 bp, 21 predicted proteins | sample MGYA00581744_ERZ1740059 | MGnify/ENA primary metagenome ERZ1740059 (study PRJEB43018, sample SAMN04849738) | marine metagenome | isolation source: floating plastic debris | place: Pacific Ocean | collected 2008-08-28 | study: EMG produced TPA metagenomics assembly... | reverse complement strand
GCCCAGCCCGGCGACGACGAGCGTCCAGCGCCGAACGTCTCGCGGCAGGAAGCCCCCGCCGCCGGCCGTGAAGCCCCAGCCGAGGTCGTTCGCGATCTGATTCGGCCAGCCTCGCGGTCGCCGCACTCCGAGGAGCTGATGGAGCCGATCCTGCACCGGGTCGCCCTGCGCGCGCGGGCCGAGGGCCCCGAGGCGCAGCCGCAGCACCGCCACGCCTCGCCGCCGTGCGTGAAAGGCCGCCGCGTCGCCGTAGAGAAAGGCGCCGAAGCCGTGGTCGCGCGTCGGGGGCTCGACGCGCTGGATGTTCCGGGACGTGTAGAGCACCTGACCGGCCCGCAGCGCCACGTGCCAGTCGCCTCCGAAGCGCTCGCGGACGCGAAGGGCGAAGGCGAGCTCGAGGCGGCTCGAATACCAGCGGTCGACACCGGCGAAGGTGTCGTTGACCACCCGGAGCGCCGCCACCCCGCGCGCGCCGGAGGGCGTGTCCCGCGGGGACTGCGGCTCCGGCTGGGACCGCGGCTCCGGCTTGGACCGCGGCTCCGACTGGAACTGCGCGGCGGCCCGCGGAGTGCGCGCGAAGGCGAAGACGAGGACCACGAGAGCGAGAGCGAGCGCGACGCGCACGCGCGGAGGCTACTTCGCCACCGTGCCGCGCGTCCTCAAAGCCCCCGGCGCACCTCCGGCCACTTCTCGTCGGCCTGCGCGATGTAGCTCGCCCGGTCGCCGTTCCAGCGCCGCCGCACGTCGAGGCTGTAGTTCAGGTAGAGCTTGCCACGGACGATGGACCAGGCGTTCGGGTCGATGCGCACGGCCCGCCCGTCAGCCATCGCGAAGGCGCAGTAGCCGCCGTACTGCGGCGCGTAGCGGCGCGGGCGCTCCTCGAACTGGGCCGCGTGCTCGGCGCTGGCGAAGAGCCACGTGCGACCGCCCCAGCGCACGGAGTGCTCCTCCGAGCCGCGCGTCGGCTGCCGGTCCGTGAAGTACGCGACCACATCGTAGCCGCCGATGGCGAAACGGGTGCCGTTCGTGTTGTAGGGGCCCCCGCCGCCCTGCGCTTCGGCGACGGAAGGACCCACGGCCTCCTCGAGCCCGCCCGGCGCGATCACCACGAGGGTCATCGCGAAGAAGAGCGCCATGCCGGCGCCGCGGAGAATGGTGTGCTCGGGGTGCGTGGGTCCAATCATCGCTCGGGCTCCTCGCCTACCTGTAGACCCGAGCGCTCGCGCCGTTAGCCCGCCGCGAGCCCTCGCCGATGCCCGCACCGGCCCCATGCACCTCCGTGCACCAGAGACCGGCCAAGCCAGTCCATCCGCCAATCAACACCGACCCGTGGGTTGGGGGGCCCACGGAACGAATGCCCTCCCCTGCGAAAGAGATTCGAGACCGGCTAAGCCAGTCCATCCGCCAATCAGAGAAGTGGCGGGGGTGCCTGTGAGATGCCACAAAGGGACGCGATGACCGACTGGAGCCCGAACAGCTGGACCACGAAGCGGGCCGCACAGGACATCCTCTACGAGGATCGCGAAGAGCTCGCCGAGGCCAAGGACGCCCTCGGGCGCCTTCCGCCGCTGGTCACCTCCTTCGAGGTCGAACGCCTCAAGTCGCTCCTCGCCGAGGCCCAGGAGGGCAAGCGCTTCGTGCTGCAGGGCGGCGACTGCGCCGAGGCGCTCCTCGAGTGCGACTCGGACGTCATCGCACGCAAGCTCAAGGTGCTCCTGCAGATGAGCCTCGTGCTCGTGCACGGCGGGCACCGCCCCGTGGTGCGCATCGCGCGCCTCGCCGGCCAGTACGCCAAGCCCCGGAGCCAACCCACGGAAACCCGCCGGCTCCCGAGCGGCGAGACGCTCACGCTCCCGAGCTACTTCGGGGACCTCATCAACAAGCCCGAGTTCACCCCGGAGGCGCGCCGCGCCGACCCCTGGCTGCTCGTGCGCGGCTACCAGCACGCGGCGCTCACGCTCAACTTCGTCCGCTCGCTCACGGAGGGCGGCTTCGCGGACCTGCACCACCCGGAGTACTGGGACCTCGGCTACCTCAATGGCTCCGCGCGCCGCGCGGAGTACCAAGCAACGGTCGACGAGGTGCTCGCAGCGCTCCGCTTCATGACGGCGCTCGGCGACGGTCCCGTGCGTGAGCTGCAGCGCGTGGAGATGTTCACCAGCCACGAGGGCCTCAACCTCCACTACGAGAGCGCGCAGACCCGCCGCGTTCCTCGCCGTGACGGCTGGTACGACCTCACCACGCACCTCCCCTGGATCGGCGAGCGCACGCGGCAGCTCGACGGCGCCCACATCGAGTTCTTCCGGAACATCGAAAACCCCATCGGCGTGAAGGTCGGCCCGACGGCCAGCGCCGGCGACGTGCTCGGTCTCCTCGGCGTGCTCAACCCGCACGACGAGCCCGGGAAGATCGTGCTCATCACGCGCATGGGTGCGGGCAAGATCCGCGACGGCCTGCCACCGCTCATCGACGCGGTGCAGAAGGCGAAGAAGCGGGTGCTCTGGGTGAGCGACCCCATGCACGGCAACACGCGAAAGACCGACGCCGGCGTGAAGACGCGCAACTACGACGACGTGCTGGCAGAGCTCGAGGCGTGCATGGCCGTGCACGATGCTCGCGGGAGTTATTTCGGCGGCGTTCACCTCGAGCTCACGGGCGACGACGTGACCGAGTGCGTCGGCGGCGAAGAGCGGCTGCGCGAGGCGGACCTCGCGCAGAACTACACGACGGCCTGCGACCCGCGCCTCAACGGCCGGCAGGCCCTCGAGGTGAGCTTCCGCGTCGCCCAGAAGCTCACCCGCGCCGGCGGTTGAGCGCCGGCCCCCCTCGACGACGATCCTTCGCCACGTCCCCTTCGGTAGGCCGCGGGCCGTAGCTAGCCTGGGGCCATGGCCCGTCGCGTCGTCCTCTCCCTCGTCGTGCTCGCGCTCTCGCCGAGCCTCGCGCTCGCGCAGGCCGAGGCGGCGGACCAGGTCGGGCCCGCGCCCGAGGCCCTTCGATTGCGCCTGGGGGTGCACGCCACCTCCCTCGTGCAACCGGGCCTCCGTCTGAGCACACCCATCGACCTGCGGACCTACGCGCGACCCGGCGGCCGAGGGCAAACGCTCTTCGCCGGGCCCCGGCTGGGCGTCTTCGGCGCGCCCGCGAACCACGTCAGCCTCCAGCTCGGCGCCGTCGCGGGCTATCGCTTCCTCACGCCTCGGAAGCGCCGCTTCCACGAGCTCCGGGTCGGCGCCGACTACGTGGGCGAGTGGCAGATCACCTCCCTCGCGGTGCACCTCGGGACCGGCAACGTCACGCCCCGCCGCGAGCTTCGGAGCTACTTCGTACCCACGCTCGGCTACCTCTTCGGCCGCGAGGGCAGCGGCCGCGTCGGCGGCTACGTCGGCGTCAGCACGGGCGCCTTCGTCTCGCGCGCGTTGGAAGCCTCGCTTTACCTGGACGTCGAGGCCGGCCTGCAGGTGCGCCTCGGAGGCTCCCGATGAGGCGCCGCGACTTCCTGCAGGGGACGCTGGCGGCCAGCGTGCTCGGCCCGCTCTCGAAGGGCTGCGCCTTCGAGGCCGGGGGCCGCTACGACGACTTCGAGATCGCCTTCGACGGCAAGGTCGTCGTGATCGGCGCCGGGGCGGCCGGCCTGGCCGCCGGCTATCTCCTCGACCGCTACGGCATCGAGTACGAGATCCTCGAGGCGGCGGACCAGATCGGCGGCCGGGTTCGGCGCGTGGAGGGCTTCGCCGACTTCCCGCTCGACGTCGGCGCCGAGTGGCTCCACGACGCGCCGACCATGCTGGCGCAGCTCGTCGACGACCGACGCGTCGACGAGAGCGTCGAGCTCGTGCCCTACAGCCCGGACGAGATCCGAGCATGGAACGGACGCCGGCTCCGCCGGATGCACTGGGTCTCGCCCTACTACACGGAATACAAGTTCCGCACGACGACGTGGTTCGGCTTCCTCGAGCGCTTCTTTGCGCCGGCGAGCACGGGGCGCCTTCGCCTCGGGACCGAGGTCGTGCACGTCGACACGACCGGCACGCAGGCGCGGCTCACCACGGCTGCCGGCGAGACCGTGGAGGCCGACCGCGTGCTCGTGACGGTGCCGCTCAAAGTGCTGCAAGAGGGACGCATCGCCTTCACGCCAGCGCTGGACGACGAACGCGAGCAGGCCCTCGGGCGCGTCGAGGTACCCGCCGGGCTGAAGGTCTTCTTCGACTTCGAGCGGCGCTTCTATCCGGACCTGGTGCTCGACGGCGGTCCGCTGAGGAGCGGCGGCCTGGACAAGCTCTTCTACGACGCGGCGTTCCGGAAGCCGAGCGAGCGCCACGTGCTGGGCCTCTTCTGGGTCTCGAACGACGCCGCGCCGGTGGTCGCGCAGGACGACGAGACCATCGCGGCGCGCTTGCTCGAGGACCTCGACCGCATGTTCGACGGGCGCGCCTCGCGCTTTCATCGCGGCCACGTGGTGCAGAACTGGAGCGCCGAGCCCTTCATCCGGGGCGCGTACTCGACGCGCTTCACCGGTCACCGAAGCCGCACCATGGACACGCTCCGGACGCCGCACGACGGGCGGACCTTCTTCGCGGGCGAAGCCCTCTCCGACGCGCACCAGAGCACGGTGCACGGCGCCATGCTCTCGGCCTACGACGCCGTCGAGCGTCTCCTCGCCGGCTGAGGGTCACGCACGGCCCCGGGGGGCCTCAGCGCGGGCCGCGCCGACCGGAAACGAGATACTGCGTGATTCCTCGAGCTCCAGCGTAGGTCCCTGCGGCCACGGCCTCCCGGAAGCGCTCGTGGTGGGCCGCGAGGCTCGCCCAGCCCCGGTCGAAGGCGGCGGGCGTGCCTCCGGCGGCGCGGTGGAGCTCGCGCACGTCCTCCTTCGCGCCCCAGCCCGAGGCCGCCTCGTCGAGGAAGCGCAGCTGCTGCGCGATGTCGCGCTTCTGCGCGGCGTCCACGTAGGGCGGGACGAGCGCCGGGCAGCGATCGTTCGAGACCACGGCGAGCTCGACGAGCCCCGCCTCCGCGAAGCGCGCCGGCAGGCGCTCCCCGACGGAGTTGTCTCCGCGCCCGAGGGCGATCTTCCCGCGGTGAAGGGACTCCTGGAAGCGGAGCAGCTCGAGCGTCTCCTCGAAAGGCAGCCGCGGCGCAGCGAGGCTCTCGACGAGGGCGTTGGCGAGGTTGTTGGGCTCGGACGCCACGACGAGCCCGCCCGGCCGCACGACGCGCCGCATCTCCGCGAGCACGGCGACGGGATCCGGCACGTGCATCAGCACGGTCTGGCAGGTCACCAGGTCGAAGCTCGCGTCGGCGAAGGGGAGCGCATCGCCCGTCGCCTCGTGGAAGGTGAAGGTGAGCTCGCGCCGGGCGGCGCGTTCCTCGGCCGGGATACGAAAGCCGCCTTCGTGGTCGAGGCCGTGGAGCTCCACCCCGGGCGCGCAGCGTGGCGCGAGGAGCTGCCCCCAATGCCCCACGCCGCACCCGACGTCGAGCGCGCACGTGACGGCGTCCAGGCGCCAACGCCGGGCCATGAGATCGAGGAAGTCAGCGTTCCACCAGTCGTCGCGCCAGTCGCCCTCGAAGCCGTGGCGCTCGCCATAGGTATCGGCGCTCCAGCCGCGGTTGATGTCCTCGCTCATGCGCCCTCCGCCGATCGTGTAGCGCGTGGCCGCGTCGCGCCGCGAGACGGAGCACACGGCGCGGCCTCAGCGACGTCTCCGGGAGGTGGTACGCAGGAGACATGGCCAAGCTCATCGACACCGTTCGCGAGGCCATCATCGGCAAGGACGAAGTGCTCGAGGGGCCCTACGGGCCGCGCCGGGTAACCTACGCGGACTACACGGCGTCCGGGCGCTCCCTCGCCTTCATCGAGGACTACATCCGCCGCGAGGCGATGCCGCTCTATGCCAACACGCATACGGAGGCGTCCGGCACGGGACGCCACACGACGCGGCTCCGCGAGGACGCGCGCGGCATCGTTCATCGCGCCGTCGGCGGTGGCCCGGACGACGTGGTGCTCTTCTGTGGATCCGGCGCCACGGGCGCCATCGACCGGCTCGTGGGCGTGCTCGGGCTCCGCATCCCGCCGGAGCGCGACGAGCGCCACGGGCTCCGCGAACGCATCCCGGCCGGCGAGCGCCCGGTGGTCTTTCTCGGCCCCTACGAGCACCACTCGAACGAGCTACCGTGGCGCGAGTCCATCGCCGACGTCGTGACGATCCCGGAGGACGAGGACGGGCGCATCGATCTCCAGGTCCTCGAGGCCGAGCTCGTTCGTCACGCGGCGAGGCCGCTCAAGATCGGGAGTTTCTCGGCGGCCTCGAACGTCACGGGCATCGGCTCGAAGACCGGCGCCATCGCCCGGCTGCTCCATCGCCATGGTGCGCTCAGCTTCTGGGACTTCGCGGCTGCCGGCCCCTACGTGGGCATCGACATGAACCACACGGTGCCCGGCGAGGACGGGCACCTCGCCTACAAGGACGCGATCTTCCTCTCGCCCCACAAGTTCATCGGCGGTCCCGGCACGCCGGGCGTGCTGGTGGCCAAGCGGCACCTCTTCACGAACCGGGTGCCGGCCGTGCCCGGCGGCGGCACGGTCGCGTACGTGAACGCCGAGGAGCATCGCTACCTCGACGAGGTCGAGCTCCGCGAGGAGGGAGGCACGCCGGACATTCTCGGCTCCATCCGCGCCGGGCTGGTCTTCCAGCTCAAGGAGGCGGTCGGCGTGGAGGCCATCGAGGAGCGGGAGCGCGCGTTCACGTCGCGGGCCATCGCGCGCTGGCGCGAGGAGCCCAACCTGCTGATTCTCGGCAACCCCGAGCTCTGGCGCCTTTCCATCGTGAGCTTCGTGGTGCGCCATGGGCGCCGCTACCTGCACAACAACTTCGTGGTCGCGCTGCTCAACGACCTCTTCGGCATCCAGGCCCGCGGCGGCTGCTCCTGCGCGGGGCCCTATGGCCACCGGCTCCTGGGCATCGATCTCGAGCGCTCGCGCGCCTTCGAGCGGGAGATCGTTCACGGCTGCGAGGGCATCAAGCCCGGCTGGGTGCGGGTGAACTTCAACTACTTCCTGACGGACCTGGCCTGCGACTACGTCATCGACGCGGTGCGCTTCGTGGCCCAGCACGGCTGGAAGCTGCTGCCGGACTACCGCTTCGACGCGAGCGCCGGCACGTGGACGCATCGCCACGCGACGCGCGCGCACGGCACGAACGACGTGAGCCTCGAGGACGTGAGCTACGCCACCGGGCGCATGGAGCACGCTTCGCGGCACCGGGCCGAGCCAGAGAGCGTGCTCCCGCGCTACCTGGAAGAGGCACCCGACGTGCTCGAGCGCGCCCTCGCAGGCTACGGGGAGCTGGGCGACCTCGACACGCTCGAGGGATCGCCGGGGCGCGCGGACTTCGAGGCGCTCCGCTGGTTCCCGCTACCGGGCGAGGCGCTTCAGGAGCTTCGGGGCCAGCTCGCGCTCCGCGGGCCCATGCCCGCCTGTTCCATCCAGCCGCGCGCGACGGCGCGCTGAGCCATGGACTGATTCGAACGCCTCTTCGGCTTCGCGCAAGAGTCCCCCGCGCAGGTGCGCTCGCTCGGGGGACGGACGGAACTAAAGAAACCAACGACGCTCCAAAGGCCAACGATTCCGGGCGACCCCCCGAAGCGCGTCAGGCCGGCGTGTCGGCCTCGCCCGCGACGAACCCCTTCCAGCCGCCCATGTAGGCGACGAAGGCATCGCCGAGGCCTTCCGCGCGGAGCGTCTCCGCCGAGACGGGGATCGGACGCGCCGCGAAGTCCGCGTCGGCCCCGAGCCGCGCGGGGAAGTCGTGGTGCAGGATGGCGGCGCGGCCGAGGGACACGAAGTCGGCGCCTGCCGCCAGGGCCCGGCGCACGTCGGCGCCGGACATGATCTTCCCGGCGACGCCGAGGCGAACGCCGCCGCGCTCGTGCTCCGTGAAGTGGGAGAGCAGGCTCCGCCCTTGGTGCTCCTCCTCGGCCGGCTCCTTGAAGCTGTCCCAGAGCGAGAGCTCGAGAAAATCGAGGCGCGCGTCGCCGAGGAGCTGCGCGCTCAACGTGCGCATCTCCGCGAGCGTGATGCCGAAGCGCTCGCCCGAGAGGCGGACGCCGACGGTGAAGTCCGGGCCGCAGGCATCGCGCACGCCGCCGAGCACCTCGAGGAGCAGCCGCGCGCGGCCCGCGAGGTCGCCGCCGTAGCGGTCCTCGCGCGTGTTCAGCGTCGGGCTGAGGAACTGCGCCAGGATGTAGCCGTGGGCGCCGTGCAGCTCGACGCCGTCGAAGCCCGCCCGCTCGGCGCGAAGGGCCGCGGCGATGAAGGCGTCGCGCAGCGCCTCGACCTCGGCGAGCGCGAGCGCCCGCGCCCCCTTTCGCTCCTGCGCCGTCGCGCTCACCGGCGCCTCGCCCGTGAGCTCGGCGTTCGCGCGCATGCCCCCGTGGAAGAGCTGCGCGTAGGCCACGCCCCCGTGCGCGTGAATCGCCGCCGCCAAGCGCGCGAGCCCCGCGACGTGCACGTCGTCGAAGATGCCGAGCTGCCCCGGAAAGCCCTGCCCGTTCGCCTGCACGTGCATCGCGCACGTCATCACCACGCCGAAGCCGCCGCGCGCGCGCATCGTCAAGAAGCGCAGCTCGTCCTCGGAGATCGTCCCGTCGGCGTGACTCTGGGTGTTCGTGAGCGGCGCGAGCCAGAGCCGGTTCCGCGGCGCCGGGCCGCGGGAGAGCGGGAGCGCGTCGTGCGCCGAGTGCGTCATGGCGCGAGTGCTCCCACAGGAGCGGCCCTCACGCACTCGCCGGCCACGCGCCCCCCAGGAACCGGGTCGAAAGCGCGCCCGGTCGCTCCGATCATCTCGCGCGGAGCCGCCGTGCTCACTCCGCGGGAAACTCCGTCATCGGCACGCCCATCGCGGCGACCGCACGCTCGAGCCGCGGTGCGGGCTCGCCCGATCCCTCCGTGGGCGCGTAGCGCACCCGCGCGACCACCCAGCCCTCTTCCTCGCGAATCTTGAGCTCCCCGCTCTCCGGGAACTGCGCCGCGAGGCGCTCGCGCACCAGGCGAAGGCCCGTGCCCCCCGTGCCCTTCGCCGCGAGGCTCCCGCTATTGCGCACCTCGAGCATCACGACGCCCTCGGCGGCGCGCGCGACGAGGCGCAGGCGGAGCGTCGCGCCACGCTTCAACCCGTGCTTGATGGCGTTCTCGACCAGCGGCTGGAGCAGCATGCCCGGCACCGGGAGCATGGCGAGCGAGGCAGGCGCGTCGATGGCTACCTCGAGCTTGTCGCGGAAGCGGATCTCCTCGCAGCGGAGGTACTCGCGCACGAAGTCGAGCTCCTCGTCGAGGCGCACCAGCTCGAAGCTCGCGCCGTCGAGGGTCCGGCGCATGAGCGCCGCCAGGCGGCGCATCATGTCCTGCGCCTGGCGCGGGTCGACCTCGACCAGGCCGATGACCGAGTTCAGCGCGTTGAAGAAGAAGTGCGGATTGAGCTGAAGCCGGAGCGCCTCGAGCTGCGCGTCCCGCGCGAGCGCCTCCACTTCGGCGAGCCGCTCCCGCGCGCGGCGAAAACGCAGCCGGTAGCGCACTCCGTGGAAGACCGCGCTCCAGATCACGAAGACCACGAAGAAGTAGATGCTGCTCCAGTAGGGCACGGTCTGGACGAACCACGCGCTCTGCCAGGGCATCGCCGCGTAGGCCGCCGACATCGCCGGCACGCACCCTGCCGTCGCCAGCACCGCGAGCCCGACGGTGACGGCCGCCAGCCGGCCACGACGGTCCTCGAGCCAACGCTCCGGCAGCGCCTCGTAGACAAAGGCCAGGAGGCTCGACGCGGTGAAGCCCAGCGCCGCGAAGAGCCCGAGGAGCAGGAAGACCGCCATGAGCGGCGCGTCCTCGTTGTTCACGTCGTGCGCCGACCGGTGACCGAGGCACACCACGCTCACCATGGGCCAGCTCGCCAGCTGCGCGAGCCAGAAGCCGCGCCGCCGGGTCGCGGGTCGCTCGATGGGGCTCGCTCCTCGGCGCATGTGTGCGGCTAGCACGGCGCGGACGACCCAAGCCAGGCGGCCCGCGCGCCGACGCGCCGTCGGGCGACCGGGAACGACCGCTGAGCGACATTTGGAGAGGGCACGCACAGTTGAATTTGGTTTTCAATAACAGAAGCCACTAGACGCGGCCCATGCCGAACACGACCCGACTCCGCGCCGACCACCCGTGGGGAGCCCTCCTGCTGGCGCTCGGTCTGCTGCTTTCCGCCGTGGGCTGCGGCGACGACGACGCCACGACGGGCACGGACGACATGGGCCCGAGCCCGATGGACGCTGCCACCGACCTCGGGGACATGGCGGACGGCGGCGACGACCCCGACGCAGGCCCGCCGCCTCCGGCCTTCGCCGTCTGCGGGTTCACCATCGGTCCCGACGGCCTCACCGGTCTCGTGGACGTGCTGCCCTCCATCGACGACGACGCCGTCTTCGACCCGAGCACCGCCATCGAGTTCGGCGGTCGCCCCATCTGCGCAACGGACGGAGAGGCGCTCTACCTCTCGGACCCGGAGGCCCCGAACATCACCCGCTTCACGCTCGGCGACGACGGCCGGCTCGTGGAGGGCGACACGGTGAGCTTCATGCGCTTCGGGACGGGCCCCCTCTCGGGCATCCAGGTCGACCTGATGCAGTTCATCTCGCCGGAGAAGGCCTACTTCGTCGACGTCGCGCAGGCGCAGGTCATCATCTGGAACCCGACCGCGATGACCACCATCGGGAGCATCGCGCTGGACATCGAGACGCCGGAGGGCCTCGTCCCGGCCGGCATCGGTGGCATCACGCGGCGCGGTGACCAGCTCATCCTGCCCTTCAGCTACGGCAGGGAAAGCGGCGTGAACTCGGACACGACCTCCTTCGCCTTCGTCGACCTCACGACGGACGCCTTCACGGTCGAGACCGTGACGGGCTGCGGCGCCCTCCAAACCTCCATGACCGATGAAGCCGGTGACACGTATCTCGCGTCGAACGCCGTGTCCGCCATCGGATTCCGCGTCGGCCTCGAGGACGCCTTCCCACCCTGTGTCGTCCGGATCCGCGCCGGCGCGAGCAGCGTCGACCGCACCTTCGACCTCGAGCTGAACAGCCTCGTGGGCGGCTCCATGTCGGCGAGCCTGCTCCAGGGGCCGGGGTCCTCGGGCTTCCTGACGGCCTACGACGAGACCGTGGTGCCCATCGAGGGCATCGACCCCGCGAGGCTGATCGCAACGCCCGCGTGGCGCCTGCACCGCGTGGACGGCCCGGGCACGGCGACGACGGCCACGCGTGTCCTCGGCGTGCCCCTCGGAGCCGGGCGCATCGGCTCCATCGTGGTCGACGGGCGGACCCTCATCTGGGTGCCAAACGCCGAGTTCAGCGAGACGACGGCCTACGACATCACGAACGCGACCGATAGCGTCGCGGCCATCGAGGCCCTCACGGCGCCGGCGGTTCTCTACGCGGCCGTCCGCCTCCGCTGAGGGCGTGCGACGCTCGGGCACGTGAACGGAGGCGCCGAACGCGGGCTCGACGTCCTCGTCGTCGACGACGAGTGGCTGGCGCGGGTGGCGCTCCGCTCGCTGCTCGACGAACGCGAGGACATCGTCCGCATCCGGGAGGCGGAGTCCGTCGAGGCCGCCGCCGCGGCGCTCGGGGACGCGACGGACGTCATCTTCCTCGACGTCCGCCTCCTCGACGAGAGCGGCTTCGACCTCTTCGAGCGCGTCGGGGTGCGGGTGCCGGTGGTCTTCGTCACGGCTTACGGCGACTACGCCGTCCAGGCCTTCGGCGTCGACGCCGTGGACTACCTGGTGAAGCCGGTGCTGCGGGAGCACCTCGACCGCGCCCTCCAGCGGGTGTGGCGGGAGCAGCGCGTTCGGAGCCAAGGGCCGGAGACCGGAGGGCGGGTCTCGCTCCGGACCGGCAAGGACGTCTTCTTCGCCCGGGCCGACGAGATTCGCTTTGTGCGCGCCGACGGCGACTACTCGAAGGTCCAGCTCGCCGATGGACGAAGCGTCCGCGTCAAGGAGTCCCTCGAGCGCTGGCAGGCGCGGCTCCCGTCGAGCTTCGCGCGCGTTCACCGCTCCGTGCTCGTCAACCTCGACGCAGCGGAAGGGCTCGTGTCCCGGGCGGGGCGCTGGGAGCTTCGCCTGCGCGACGTGCCGGCGCCGCTCCCCGTGAGCCGCCGGCTCGCGAGCGCCCTTCGCCGACGGCTCGAAACGTAGGACGACGACCTGTCGTGGGGCTCTTCGTGCCCGCGCCAGGCTGACGTCCGCCCTCCGGCCGACCGGACCCACATCCACGTACGCGCCGGCGGTGCCGCGCTGGCTCGGGCCCTGCAGTGGGCTGGCGGCATGGCCAGACGCAACGCCTCCCGTCCCCACCGTCGAGCACGCCTCGGCATGACCCTCATCGAGCTCCTCGTCGTGGTGAGCCTCATGGCGCTGCTGGCTGCGGCGGTCGCCGTCGGGGCGATGAGACACATCGGACCCGCGACGGAGTCGACGGCCGAGACGGACGCGCGCAGTATCCGGGCCGCCGCACAGGCGTACCTCCTCGAGCGAGGCGCCTGTCCGGCGGACGCCGCCGAGCTCTTCGACGAGGGCTACCTGGACCGGGCGAGCCGGCGCGTCGACCCGTGGGACGGCGAGTTCGAGCTGACCTGCGAGGGCGGCGAGATCGAGGTGGCGAGCGCCGGTCCCGACCGCACCTGGGGCACGGAGGACGACCTCCGCGTCCCGGACGATGCCCTCACCGGCCGGGGCGGATACTGATGAGACTGCAGCTGCCCGAGCCGACGCTCGTCGAGCTGGTCTTGCTCCTCGTGCTGCTCTTTCTCGTCGCGCCCTCGGCGGTGCTTCCCGCCGCGCCCGTGGACGAAGCGCCTCACTCGCAGGGGCAGGGATCGAAGGCACGGCAGGGGTCGCTCCCGGCCGGGCAGTCGAAGCAGCCCTCACGCGGGCCATCGGGGTCGCCAAACGACGTCCGGGGCACGAGCGCCCGATAGCGTCGCGTCGTCGCTACGGTCCCCGCGACCGTCACGTCGAGCGCCGCTTCGTACGCGGGCGGCTCGTCGCACTCCGGGAGCGGGCTCCAATAGCGATGCGGCTGGACGCGGTTGGGCCGGTTGAGCACCGCGAAGCAGAGCTCCGCGCCCTCCGCCGGGGCGGTGAAGGTGTCGGCGAAGCCATCCCCATCCGTGTCCTCGGCCGCTTCGTCGGCGCAGCCCGGAGAGCCCGTGTCGACCTCGACCCGCTCGATGAAGCGGAGGCCCGCGTCGACGTCCCGCGCGACGAGGCGCACGGGCTGCCCGCCCTCGCCGGCGGCCACCACGCGGCGCACGGCGGGTCGGAGCTCCGGGGGGTCGGCCGGCTGGCGAAACGGCACGATGGCGAGGAGCACGCCGAGGGAGTCTGGCGTCTCCGCGGGATCCGTCCCGTCCGACCCGGCGGCGACCTCGAAAAAGTCGTTCGCACCGTCGCCGTCCGTGTCTCGACGGAGCGGCGAGAGGCCGAGGACCCGCTCCTGCGCATCGAGGAGCCCATCGTCGTCGCTGTCCGTGTCGAGGAAGTCCGGCGCCCCATCCGCGTCCGAGTCGCGCGGCGGCGTCGCGACGTCGTCGTCGCCCGCCTCCTCCGCGTCGGACGCTCCGTCCCCGTCGCTGTCGCCGTCGAAGCGGTTCGGCACGTCGTCGAAGTCCTGGTCCCCGAGCCCCTCGGCGCCGTCGTCGATGGTGTCGCCATCGGAGTCGAGGTCACGGAAGTCCGGGAGCCCGTCGGCGTCGAAGTCGCGGGGCACGAGGGGGTTCGGCGCTAGCTCGTCCGCGTCCGCGAGCCCGTCGCCCTCGTCGTCGGGGTCGCGGAAGTCGAAGACGCCATCGCCATCGAGATCGCCGGGCACCCCCACCGCATCGGCGAAGGCGTCGAGCCCGTCGGGGCGCCCGTTGTCGTCGCAGTCGGGGTCGCGGAAGTCGAACACGCCGTCGAGGTCGACGTCCGCCGGATCACCGAAGCGCCGCCGCGGCAGCGCCTCCACCTGATCGGGCAGCCCGTCGTCGTCGCTGTCGAGGTCGAGCCCGTCGGGGGTGCCGTCGCCGTCGGTGTCCACCCCGTCCGCGAGCTCCTCCTCGACGTCGGTCAGCCCGTCGCCGTCGCTGTCGAGGGGTCCGGCGTCGACGGCGAGGTCCGCGCCTTGATCCGCGGAGGCGTCGACATTGGCGTCCGGCGGCCCGGCGTCGACGGGCGCAGGAACGCTGGTGCGGGGACAGCCGAGCAGGGTGGCGATGGCGAGGAAGCGAAGGAACGTGTGCATGTCGTTCGTTCTCAAAGCGCACACGAGCAGCGCCACGCGGCGCGACACCTGGGATCCGGCTCGCACGAGGTGCAACGCGGGTCCTCCTCGCGGCCGCCCCCATCGTTGACGATGATCGCGAAGACGGCCTGCGTCGCCACCACCTCGCCGGCGTTCACCGCCTCGAGCGCCGCTTCGAGCGGGCGGGTCAGCTCCGCGCACCCCGGAAGAGGCGCGAAGGAACGGTTCGGGTACGAACGGTTCGCGGCCACGTCGAGGGTCCAGCAAAGCCGGCTTCCGCCCGGTGGATCCACGAAGGTCTCGGCAACGCCATCGCCATCCCCATCTTCCGCCGCGACGCGGCTGCAGCCGGGGGCGGTGACGTCCACGCGGAGCGGCCCGAGGAAGACATCACCGCCGAATACGTCGCGCAGCCGCGCCGCCACGGGACCGGTCACCCCCGCCGCCGGAACGTCGTAGGTGAGCGCGGCTGGAACCGACTCGGGAACCGGCGGCCGACGAAAGTTCGCGACCACCACGAGCCAGCCGCGTCGCGCGGGGTCGTCCTCCGGGTCGAGGCCGTCGGTGCCGACGCCGGCCTCGAAGAAGTCCGAGGTCCCGTCGTCGTCCGTATCCCCATCGACGCGCGAGAGCCCCGCCACGTGCTCGAAGCGGTCGGGCAAGCCCTCGTCGTCGCTGTCGAGGTCCAGGTAGTCGGGAAAGCCGTCCGTATCCGAGTCGACGGGCGGCGAGTCGAGGTCGGCATCGCCGGCTTCGACGGCGTCGAGGACCCCATCCCCATCGCTGTCGAGGTCCAGGTAGTCGGGAAAGCCGTCGCCGTCGCCGTCCGGCTGGAGCTCTCGGAGCTCCGCGGAGTCGAGAATCGTGTCGTCGTCCGAGTCGACGTCGCGGAAGTCGGGAGCGCCATCGCCATCGAAGTCGCCCGGCGCCTCCGGGCTGGGGCCGAGCTCGCGGACGTCGAAGATGAAGTCGCCGTCGTCGTCGGGGTCACGGAAGTCGGCGAGGCCGTCGGCGTCCAGGTCGCCGGGCGCGCCGTCGTCTCCGGGAAAGGCGTCCGTCCCGTCCGGTCGGCCGTTGCCATCGCTATCGGTGTCACGGAAGTCTGCAACCCCATCGCCGTCGGAGTCCGGGGGTAGCCAGGCATCCCGTATCCGAGGCTGCCCTTCGACCTGATCCGGCAGACCGTCGTCGTCGCTGTCGAGGTCGAGGCCGTCGGGTGTGCCGTCGCCGTCGGTATCGACACCCTCGGCGAGCTCCTCCTCCTCGTCGCTCAGCCCGTCGCCGTCGGTATCCGGCGGCCGCAGCTCCGGCGCGTCGGCAGCGGCGTCCTCCGGCGCGAGATCCACCGTGGCGTCGATGGGGACGGCGTCGCTGCGGCAGGCGACGGCGAGGAGCGCCAGGCACGTCGCCGCGCGGGCGGCACGCTGCCCGCTCCCCAGGCTCGCGTGCCGCTTCAACACAGGCAGGGGCATGAGCTGAAGTTGTTGCGGCAGGCGGGCTCGCAGCTCGTGCATCGGGCGTCGTCCGGGCCGACGGGGATGCAGTCCGGGGAGATGACGGCTAGGAATCGCGTTACTGGTTCGGCGCCTCCCGCCGTAGAAACGGCCAGCGCGGCCTCGAAGATGGCGGGGCCCGCCTCCGCACACTCCGGGTTCAGGTTCCAGCGCCGCGCCGGAACGGTGCGGTTTGGACGCACGACCACCCGCCAACAGAGCCGAGTCCCAGGCTCCGGCGCCGTGAAGGCGTCGTCGAAGCCGTCGCCGTCCGTGTCCTCGGCGGCGGCGTCGTCGCAGCCCGGCGACGTCGTGTCGACGACCACGCGCTCGAGAAACTGCGCGCCGCGGCTCACGTCGCGCACGCCGACCTCGACGCGGCCAGATACCCCGCTCGCGGGCACCTCGTAGCGAAGCGCGCCGGGAAACTCGGCGGGCGTCGAAGGCTGACGGAAGGGGACGAGCGCCACCAGCCAGCCCCGGGTCGTCGCGTTGTCTTCCGGGTCGTTGGGATCCGTCCCGGCGCCGACCTCGAGGAGATCGTCGTCGCCGTCGCCGTCGCTGTCGACGCGCGTCGGGCGCGTACCGGCGACCACCTCGAGCCACTCGGGAAGCCCATCGTCATCGCTGTCGAGGTCGCGGAAGTCGGGGATGCCATCGCCATCCGTGTCGACGGGCGGCGTGTCGAGGTCGGAGTCGCCGGCCTCGACACCGTCGGGAATGCCGTCGCCGTCGGCGTCCAGGTCGAGGAAGTCCGGGAGCCCGTCCCCGTCGGCATCCAGAAAGGTGTCGTTCCACTCGTCCGCGTCCCGAATCGCGTCGCCGTCCGCGTCGACGTCGCGGTACGTGAGCAGACCGTCCAGATCCGCATCGCCAGGGTCGAAGCGGCGTTCGACGGCATCGGGAATCCCGTCGCCATCGTCGTCAAGGTCCCGGAAGTCAGGGGTCCCGTCGCCGTCGAGGTCGCCGAGCCTTCCAGCCTCGTCGCGGAAGGCCTCGTCGGCGTCGGCCACGCCATTGTCGTCGCTGTCCAGGTCGAGGCCATCCGGCGTGCCGTCGCCATCGGAGTCGACGCCGGCGAGCAGACCCTCCTCCGCATCGTTCAGCCCGTCGCCATCCGCGTCGGACGCCGCGGCGTCCGGTCCCGCGTCGGCAGGCGAACGCGCGTCGCTGCCCACGCCCATCTCGGCGTCCGGCGTCGATGCATCCGGGGGCATGACCGCGTCGGAAGGGCACGCGACGAGCAAGACGCACGCCGCGACGAGCGCCCCTCGACGCGGCCCGGAGCTCAATCCCAGCACAAGCACGGGCAGATGCCTCCTCGGCGGCAAGGGGTCTCGACGTCGCAGTCCGTGCAGCGGGGATCTGCGGGCCCGGGAGCGGCGCAGTTCGGAGAGATGATGGCGAAGAAGCGCGTCGCGGGCGGGGCGCCCAGAGCTCCTCGGAGCGCGAGCGTCGCCTCGCGTACGTTCGGGCCCAGGCCGCAGGCCGGGTCCGGGTTCCAGTAGCGCGCGGGCACCGTCCGGTTCGGCCGAACGATGAGGCGCCAGCAAAGACGCGCCCCGGCGCTGGGCGCCGTGAACGTGTCGTCGAAGCCATCGGCGTTCGTGTCCTCGGCTGCCGCCGCGTCGCAGCTCGGCGAGATCGTGTCGACCTCGACGCGGTCGATGAACTGCGCCGCGCCGTCCACGTCCCTCACCTCGACCCCGATGGGCCCGCCCGGGCTCTCGACCTCGAAGCCCAGCACGGGCCCTAGCTCCGGGGGCTCGGCGGGCTGCCGGAAGTCCACGAAGACGGCCAGCCAGCCGCGCACCGCCACACCGTCCGCCGGGTCGCGGCCGTCGGTCCCGAGGGCCACCTCGAGCAGATCGCCCTCCCCGTCGGCGTCGCTGTCCCCGAGGACCGGCGAGACACCCGCGGCGCGCTCGTAGTCGTCGGAGAGCCCGTCGTCATCGCTGTCGAAGTCGAGGAAGTCCGGCACGCCATCGAGGTCCGTGTCCACGGGCGGCGTCTCGAGATCCGCGTCTCCCGCTTCCCGGGCGTCGGGGAGACCGTCGTCATCGCTGTCGAGGTCCCGCGTGTTTCGGAGTCCGTCGCGGTCGGCATCCGGGCGGAGCTCGTCGTGCTCGTCGGCATCGAGGATCGCGTCGCCGTCCGAATCGCGGTCGCGGAAGTCCGGCAGCCCGTCGCCGTCCGCGTCGGTGTCCCCGAGGGTCGCGTCGAGCTCGACGACGTCTCGGATGCCGTCGCCGTCGTCGTCCGGGTCCCGAAAGTCGAGGACGCCGTCGCCGTCGAGGTCTCCCAGCGCGCCCGTCGCGTCCCGGAAGGCATCGAGGCCATCGCGCCGGCCGTTGTCGTCGCTGTCCGTATCGAGGCCATCGGGCGTACCATCGCCATCGCTGTCGACGCCCTCGGCCAGCCCCTCCTCACGATCCGTCAGCCCGTCTCCGTCGGCGTCGGTTCCAGGGTCGGGATCCGGCGCGTCGGGCGACGCGTCCTCGCTCCCGAGCTCCGTCTCGGCGTCTCGCCCCGCGTCGGGCACCTCGATGAGCGCGGGCGGCTCGCTCCCGGGGCAGCCCAGGAGGCAGACGACGAGCAAGGGGAAGCGCACCCGAGCAGTGTCGGCGCCGGAGGTCGCCGGCGCAACGCACGGTCTGCCGCACGGCCTGCGGTCGCCTCGAGTGGGCGTCCTGGCTACCTTCGGCGCGGTGACCAGGGTTCATGGATGCGGCCTCGCGGCCATCGGGCTGTGCCTCGCGCTCTCCGGGTGCGGCGCGAAGGGGGCCCTGGACGTCCCGGCCATCGATGCCGGCCTGCCGGGGTTCGAGATCGTCTTCGTCCCGGACCTCGGTACGGCGATTCCCCGGGCCAGCGTGACGGCCACCCGCGGTAACGTGGTCTACGAGCTGAGCCTCCTCTGGGACCCGGTGACCTCAGCGCTCGACATCGTGGCGCCGGAGCCATGGCGCGTCGTCACAGCCCGGCGCGGGACGCTTGGCGTCGACGGCTTCGACCAGGCCGCCAGCGGCTCGGGCTTTCTCGACTTCGACCCGGAGGCGGGGTCCTGCCTCGACGCCATCGACGTGCGCCTGCGCTTCCTCGACGGGGAGGACGTGCGCATCGTCGGGAGCGACATCGGCGTCTGCCCCTGAGGACCGCGCTCAGACGTCGAGCTGCGCCATCACCTGGTTGATCGACTTGGCGCTGCTCATCACGTAGAAGTGCACGCTCGGCGCGCCCTTCTCGAGGAGCTCGCGGGCCTGGCGGACCGCCCACTGGACGCCGACCTCCATGCGGTGCTTCTTGTCCGCGCTGTCGAGCTCGCGGGCGAAGACCTCCGGGATGTCGCAGTGGAAGACCCGCGGAATGCTCGTGAGGTGCTTCCGCAGCGTGAGCACCTTCAGCCCGGGGATCACAGGCACGGTGACGCCCTCGGCGCGCAGCTGGTCGACGAAGTCGAAGTACTTCTGGTTGTCGAAGAACATCTGCGTCACGACGTACTCGGCGCCGGCGTCGACCTTCTCCTTCACCCGGCGAATGTCCGAGGCGAGGTTCGGCGCCTCGAAGTGCTTCTCCGGGTAACCCGAGCACCCCACGCAGAAGGTCGTGGGCTCGGCGTCGAGGTGCGCGTCCAGGAACTGCCCCTGGTTCATCGCGTGGATCTGGCCGATGAGGTCGGAGGCGAAGTCGTTGCGCGTCCGCCCGCCGGTGAGGGGCTTGGTGTAACCCTTGTCGTCGCCGCGGATGGCCAGGACGTTGTCGATGCCCAGGTAGCGGAGCTCGATGAGGAAGTCCTCGGTCTCCTGCTGCGTGAAGCCGCGGCAGAGCACGTGGGGCACGGCGTCGATGCCGTACTTGTTCTGAATGAGCGCGCAGACGCCCAGCGTGCCCGGGCGCTTTCGCTTCACGTGGCGCTGAATACCCTCGGCGGTCTCCTCGTAGACGATCTCCGCCGGGTGGCTGGTGATGTCGATGAAGGGCGGCCGGTGCTGGCTCAGCTCGTCGACCAGCCGGAGCACCTCCTTGGCGCTGCTCCCGCGCTTCGGCGGGATGATCTCGAAGGTGACGAAGGGGTTCGTCGCCTTCTCTAGGTGCTCGGTGACCTTCATGCGGGTGTCCTTAGCTCACGACGCCGGGCGCAGCAGCCCCGTAGGGCCGTGGCCGGCGAAGGCGAAGGCGCGCGCCGCCCGTTGCGCCGGATCGCCCGGCTCGAGGTAGCGTCCCACGGCAGTGGGGGACCGAGCCGAGGACGGCGAGCTGCTGGCGGAGGTGCGCGCCACGGGCGCCCCGGCGGAGATTCGCGGGACGATGCTCGTGGCGTCGCGGCGCGCCGCCGACGAGCGCGGCCTCGGCGACGCCTACGAGGCCCACCTCCCGCCGGAGCACCGGGAGACGCTCCGCGGGATCAACGCCTTGGCCTGGTACCCGATGGCGCTCGCCGAGGTGCACTACGCCGCGCTCGACGCGCTCATCCCCGAGGAAGCCGACCAGCTCGGCATCGGGCGCCACGTCGCGGCCCGCGTCCAGGGCCGCTTTCTGGCGACGCTGCTTCGCGCCATGGCCGTGACGGGCATGGTCACGCCCCACCGCGCCTTCACGCTGGCGCCGAAGCTCATCGGCCGGAACCTACGTGGCGTGAGCGTCGCGGCCTATCGCACCGGCGTCGACAGCGCGCTCGTGCGCGTCGAGGGCCTCGAGATCCTGCGCCACGCCTTCTGCCGCCACACGCTCCGTGGCTGGCTCGAGCACGGCATCGAGAGCATCGCCGCCCGCGCGGAGACGCGCGTGGAGGTCCGCGCCGACGACGCCGTCGCCCTCCGCGTCTCGTGGCGGCCCTTCGGTCACGACGGGCGGAGGGTCACGACCACGTTGTAGTCGGGGACCCGTCCGCCAGGGTCGCGGCGGTCGGCAGGCAGGAGCACGTTGGCCTCGGGCCAGTGCATCTGGGCGTTGCCGGGCCGCATCTCCGCCGTCAGCGCCCGACCCGCGAAGTGTCCGTGGGCGCTCTCGACGACGATGGGCGTGTCGTCGCGGAGGCCGAGCTCCACCATGTCCTCCGCGGCCAGCAGCACGTGGTCCCGCGCGGCGCCCGTGAGGTCGTCGACGTCCTTCTGCACCAGGCTGTTGAACTGCTTGCCGCGGCGCGTCGCGAGGTGGAGCTGGCCCTTCGGCAGCCGCCGGTCGGGCACCGGCGCCGTGACGAAGCGGGCCTTGCCGCTCGGCGTCCCGAAGCGCTCCTCGCAGAGCCGCGGGCCGCCCCACTGGAACTGGTCACCCTTCTTCGTGAGCTCGCCGATGCGCGCGTACGCCGGGATCGTCCGGGCGATGTCCGCGCGCACGGCCGTCGCGTCCTCGAAGGCCGGCGCATGCGCCACTCCCGTGGCCTGCACGACCTCGCTCACGATGCGCCACTCCTCCCGTGCCTCGCCCACCTCGTGGCCCGGAACGTGGGGGCTGAAGATGACGCGGCGTTCGGTGGTGGTCTCGGTCACGCCGCCCCGGTGCTCGTAGCGGGTGCGCGCGGGCAGCAGCCACGCCTCCCCGGCCCGACCGTTCACCGCCGCCGGCGGCGGCACGAGCATCGACGAGTTGAGCACGATGTCCTGGTGGACCCGGAGCCCGACGCGACCGAGCCCCACGGCCACGCCGGCCGGGTCCGGGAGCGTCTCGAGGAAGTTGCCGCCGATGGCGTAGAGGGCGTCGAGGCGCCCGCGCTTGGCCGCGTCGACCATGGCCGCCGCGTCGAGGCCTTCCCGCGCCGGCGGGCGGAAGCCCCAGAGCGCCTCGAGCGCGTCGGCGCCGGCGTCGTCGAGCGGGTGCCCGGGGAAGGCCGTCGCGTAGGCACCCATCTCGGCGCCGCCCTGCACGCCGGAGTGTCCGCGGATCGGCATGAGCCCCGTACCGGCCTGGCCAACGTAGCCTCGGCTGAGCGCGAGGCTGCAGATGGCCGCCACCGTGTCCGTACCGTGCGCGTGTTGCGTGAGCCCCATGCTCCACACGAAAACGGCCTTGCCGGCCCCCTCGAGCGCGTCCGCGAAGCGCGCGACGTCGTCCGCGCTCGCCCCGCTTCGCGCGCAGAGCTCCTCCTCGGAGAAGCCCTCGAGGTGCGCCACGTAGGCGTCCCAGCCCTCGGTTCGCTCGGCGATGAAGCCCCACTCGACGGCGCCGCGGGCGAGCAGCACCTTCTGCACCGCGTAGGCGAAGGCGAGGTCCCCGCCCGCGTGCACGGCGACGAAGTCGTCCGCGATGGCCGTGCCGAAGAGCGCCGAGTCCGCCTCGCTCGGGATCCAGTAGCGCTCGAGGCCGGGCTCCCGATAGGTGTTGACGACGATGACCTTGGTGCCGCGCTTCTTCGCCTCGTAGAGGTACTTGAGCGCCACCGGTTGATCGTTCGCCGGATTGCTCCCGAAGAGCACGACGAGGTCCGCGTCGTACCAGTCACGGTAGCTGCAGGTGCTCGCGGCCACGCCGAGCGTCGCCTTCATGGCCGCCGTCGAGGGCGAGTGACAGAGGCGCGCGGCGTTGTCGACGTGGGGAGAGCCGTAGGCACGCCAGGCCTTCTGCGCCGCGTAGTAGACCTCGTTGGTGAGGCCCCGGCTCGTGAGGAAGAGCCCCGCACGGTCGGGATCCGTCGCCGCGAGGCGCGCGCCGATCGCCGTGAGCGCCTCGTCCCATGACGTCCGCTCGTAGCCGGGCGTCCCGGCGCGCCACACCATCGGCACGGGCAGGCGCCCGAGGCGCCGAAGCGCCTTCGAGCTCCGCTCCCGAAGCGGCGCCACCTCCGCGAGCAGGGCGGGATCGAGCGGCCCCATCGTGTTGAGCTCGAGCAGGTTCAGACGCACCAGGCAGAGGTGCGTGCCGTCCAGCGTCCAGTCGCGGAGGCCGCTCGTGCCGAGGGCGCAGCCGTCGCACACCCCGTCGTTCAGGATGCGCCAGGCGTAGCCGAGCTTGCCCCGGTTGTCCCAGGCGATGCGGCCCATCTCGCGGAAGTGCCGCGGCTTCGTGGCGCCGATGCCGAAGGGCAGGCGACTCCGCGATCCGCGACGCTTGGCCTGGGCGCCTCCGTCCATGGATGGGGAGCGTATCAGCGCGGGCGCTCGCGGAGCGTGAAGGGCGTCACGTCGACGGGTTCCTCGCCCTCCACCGCCAGCGCGCGCTGAAGCTCGAGCAGGAGCGCTTCCCGCGGCGCCTCGCGCAGCGCACGCGCCGTCGCCTCCCGCGCGGCCTCGCGGTCACCGGCGCCCGCGAGCCAGAGCGCCTCGAGGTAGCTCCGCCAGAGCCGGCGGCGGCTCGTCTCGAGGTCCCGGCTCCCCGCGAAGCGCGCGTCTCGCCGTGCCCAGCTTTGCCGGAGCTCGCGCACGGCCTCGCTCCGATCCCCGGCGGTCGCGGGGGCGGGAAGCACGCGCGCCAAGCAGCCTTCGGGCACGAGCGTCGCGGCCACCTCCGGCGTCAGCCCGGGGTCGAGCTCGACGAGCACGGGGCGCACGCCCGCCAGGCTCTGCAGCTCGTCGACCGGCAACGCGCCTTCGAGGAGCGTCGCCGCGAGCAGTGGCCGGAGCGAGGGATCCCGTGCGACGAGGCCCTCGGCGAGACCGGGATAGGCGAGGAGCGGTACGGGTACGAGGGTCACGTCGGGGCGCATGCCCTCCTCGGCTTCCGCGCCCCACATGCTGAAGATGGTCTGCGGGTCATGGGCGAGGACCACGGCGCGCTCCGGGAGTGCGCGTCGCAGGAAGTGGTCGGTGGTGTCCGTGTCGCGGAAGCGCGCCAGACCCGCCGTCCGGCTCGTGGTCACGGGCAGCGCGGCGCTCGACACGAGCACGGCGTAGGCGGCGACGATGGCGAAGCCCGGCGTCCGGCCGAGGGCGCGCACGAGCAGCGCGGCGCTCGCCACGACGGCCACGGCCACCGCCGCGAAGGCGGGCATCAGGTAGCCGGCGGCGTCCGGGTTGTCGCGCACGAAGCCGAGCCAGCCCCGGGCCGCCACGTGCACCACGAAGATGGAGAGCCAGAGCGTGCCCGCGCGCCGCGCCGGCCGCGCTCGCAGCAGCACGTAGAAGCCGAACGCGGCGGCCGCCAGGAGCGGCGCGGGATAGGCCTCGACGAAGAGCAGCGCCACCTCGGCGAAGCGCTCGCCGACGGTCTCGGGAGCGCCGGCACCCGCGTTGCCCTGGAAGGCCTCCGCGCTGACCACCCAGAGGAAGCGGCGAAGCGTCTGCGGATCCCCGCGCGCCAGGGACGCGCCGGCCGAAGCGCGAAGCGGCAGCGCGACGTAGAGCGCGAGGGCGGCCCCGACGAGCCCCGTGGCCAGCACGAGCACGCGGCGACCGAAGACCTCATAGGCGCGGGCGAGCGAAGGCGCCGCCGCCGGAAGGAGAAGCAGCGCGAGGAAGTGGTGGTTCGCGAGCGCGAGACCGAAGGCGACGGCCGCCGCGAGCACGGGCCCGGGCTCACCCCCGGGCCAGCGGGCCTCGAAGGCGAGGAGGCGCTCGAGAGCGTAGAGTACGAGCGCAGCCTGGAGCGCATAGACCTCCGGCCGGATGGCCTGGAGCCACCAGGCGCTCGCGCCCGCGCCGAGCCAGGCCGCGGCGACCGCGAGGGGCACGACGAGGCGACGGCTGAGGCCGAGGGCGCCGTAGCTGTGCGCGGCCGCGCGGGCCAGGAAGAGTGCCGCGAGCGCCGCGAGCACGGCGCTCGCGACGGCGACGCGATAGCTCGCGGGCCCGAAGGGCAAGAGCAACACGGCGGCGCCGTGCACGAGCCCGGCGAGCGGATGCCCCGGCGGATGGCTGATGCCGAAGGACGTCGCCTGGGCGACCATCTCTCCGGCGTCGAACCAGTGCCCATAGCCCGACGCCGTCGCCAGATAGAACGCGAGGAGGGGGCCCGCGGCCAGCGCCTCCGCCCAGCGCGGCAAAGCGGCCGTCGCACCGGGCCGAGACGCGACCGGCGACGAAGACGACACCCGCGCCGACGTGGACACGAGCGCATGCTACCCGGCGCGCGCGCTCAGATGAGAATCACGTCGCAGGGGAAGCTGGCGGTCAGCGTGACGCCGGGGGACTCCGTGAGCTCGGTGCAGGCGTCGCCGAGGATCTCGATGCGCATCGCGTCGAGGGCGCGCCATCCGTTCGGGTCGTCGCAGGGGAGGAGCCGCCCGTTGAGGCGCACCTCGCCGAGGCAGGCCTGCTCGAGGTTCTCGATGCGACCGTCGAGGGCGACCTCGCAGCTGAGGGCACCGCCGACGATGGCCTGGAGCGCGCTCCGGAGCCCCGCATCGTCGCCGGCCACGAAGAAGGGCGCGCTGTCGTCGCCGGCCCCCCGGCCGAGGCCGGCGTTGGCCATGTCCTGCAGATGCTCGTCGCTCACGACGCCCTGGCCCACGCTGATGACGAAGGTGCGGATGCCGGCCTCGAAGGCGGCCTCGGCCGCCGCCACGCTCCGGGCCTGACCGCGCTGCGGGTTGAGCTCGGAGCACTGGTCCGGCTCACCGTCGGTGGCGAGGACGAAGAGGATCGGGTCCGTGGGGGGATCGGGGATGTCCGTGAGCCGGGCCGTCAGCACCTCGAGGGCCTCTCCCGTGGGCGTCTCGTCGATGGGCTCGCGCATCGCGTAGACGGCCTCGATGGCGTCGTAGTTGTCCAGCGCGGCGTCCACGACCTCGACCATGGGGCACATGCCGATGGGCGGCCCCGCGGCGTTCCCTTCCGCCCGCGCCGTGTAGAGCGCGAGGCCGAAGCGCACGGCGTCGTCGAGCTCTGCGACGAGGCCGCTCTCGCGATCCAAGAGCGAATCGCGAAGCGCGTCCCAGCGATTCGAGCCCCCGAAGCCCTCCGTCATGCTCCCCGACTGATCGATGACCAGATAGACGTTCGGGGTGACGCGCCTCGCGCCGACCTCGATGCGCGCGCAGTCGTCCGGGCCCATGTCCGGGACCATCTGCGGGCAGCGACCGTCGGGGCCGCAGCGCGCGCCTTCGGGGCAGGCCTCGCCGGGCACGCAGTCGGCCGTGCAGCGTCCGCCGGGCCCGCAGTAGAAGCCCTCGGCGCAGGCCAGGGCGCCGCTGCAGGGCGCATCGCACTCGGGCGGAGCCGAGGGCCCGACGCAGATCTCACCGGTGCCTCCACCCGGCGGGACCAGGCTCGCTTCGCCCACGGTGCAGGCGAGCGCGAGGGGCAGCAGCAGCCAGCGCATGGCTGACGTTACCATCCGCGGGACACCGGACACGGCGGAGAGGCGCCCGCGGCCGTTACCTATCCGACGTTCCGAGCCCCGCGACGGAACGTGAGGTCCATCCCATCGCTGGGGACGTCCCCATGGCAGCTTCCGCGCCATGAAACGACCTGCTTGCCTTGTGTTTTCAATGATCTTGGCCGCCTCGGCGTCGCTCGCGTCGGGGGCGACGAGCGCCCAGGCCCAAGCTCGGGACGAGGCGCGGCGCCCCGGCACCCTGCGCCTGGGTCTCCGCAGCCAGCTCATCGATTACCAAATCGACGAAGTCTCCGCCGAGCGCGGAGACCCGCTCACCACGCGCACCGTCACCTTCGCGCCGCTCTCGGAAGGCCTCGGCTTTCAGCTTCACTACGTGGTCTCGCCCTATCTCGGCGTGGGGCTCGGTCCTTCGATCGCCGTGGCGCGCGCGAGCGACGACTTGGGCGACGTCACGGCCCTGGGCCTGAGCCTTCCGCTGGAGCTCGAGGTGATGGCGCCGCGTGGCAAGCGCCGGCCCTACGTGCTCGCAAGCGTCGGCCTGCGCGTCGAGCGCGTACGCTTCGACTTCGACGAAGAAGAGGCCACCGGTCTCGGTCCACAGATCCGCCTCGCGGCGGGCATCCATGGCCTCATGAGCGACCGCTTCAGCCT
>ERZ1740059.316-NODE-316-length-26730-cov-6.753327_pt1 | contig 26730 bp, 16 predicted proteins | sample MGYA00581744_ERZ1740059 | MGnify/ENA primary metagenome ERZ1740059 (study PRJEB43018, sample SAMN04849738) | marine metagenome | isolation source: floating plastic debris | place: Pacific Ocean | collected 2008-08-28 | study: EMG produced TPA metagenomics assembly... | reverse complement strand
GGCGCGTCGCCGCTCCGGCCGTCGGTCGCCTCGAGGCGTCGACGAGCGCGGCGTGCCCGTAGAGCAGCAGGAGGCCGAGCGCCGCGCGGGGCAGAAGCCCCCGTGGCGTCCGCAGCGCGAGGTCGGCGCCGCGCGCCGACTGAACGACGAGGGCCACACCGAGGGCGAGCGCCGGCACCATCCCCGTGAGGGCCCAAACGTTGGACGCGAGCGCCTCCGGCGTGGATCCCAGCCGGCGCCGTCCGGCACGAAGGAGCACCGCCAGGCCGAGCGCCGCGAAGGCGTAGAGGGGAGGCGCCGCGAGGGCGGCCGGCGGCACCAGCACCGGCGACGCCCCCAGCGAGAAGACCGGGAGGCTGGCCGCGGCACCGACGACGCCGGCGATGACGGCACCGGCGACGTTGAGCGGCCGCAGGGACTGGAGCCGCGGTGGCGCGTCCGGGACGCGCAGCGCCAGATCGAGGACCAGCCCGCCGGCCGCCGCGGTGGCCACCGCGAAGAGCAGCTCCGAGAAGAGCCCCGGTCCTCCGAGGCGCGCCGCGAAGGAGAGGGCCATGAGGCTCCCGAGGCTCGCCACGCGGCGCGCGCCGCTCTCGTCCACGCGGCGAAGAAGCGCGGGCGTCGCGTGCAGGAGCGCCAGGCCCGCCAGGAGCCGCGCGTCGAGGCCGAAGGCATCGTTCGCGGCCGCCTGCACGGCGAGGTAGAGGACCAGCACGGGTGCGAGGAGCGGGAGCAAGCGCGAGGAGGTCACGGTAGGCCTCGGCACGGGCGAAGCGCTGCTTCGCGACCGGCGCAGCTTTCGCCTACCATCCGGCGCTCGGCACGCCAGCCGGCCGAGGTAGGCGATGAGCCCAGACACCCGCGCCCAGACCCGTCATCGCGAGCTCGCAGAAGAGCTCCGCGCCCACGCCCACGCCTACTACGTGCTCGACGCGCCGGCGCTCACGGACGCGGAGTACGACCGCCTCTTCCGCGAGCTCCTCGAGCTCGAGGCCGCCCACCCCGCGCTGGTCACCCCCGAGTCTCCCACGCAGCGCGTGGGCGCCGAGCCGGCCGAGGGCTTCGAGAAGGTCAAGCGCGCGGTCCGCATGTACTCCCTCGACAACGTCTACGACGCCGAGGAGCTCCGGGAGTTCGACCGGCGCGTCCGTGAGGGACTCGGGCCGGACGCCGCGCCCCGCTACGTGGCCGAGCCGAAAATCGACGGGGCGAGCATCGAGTGCCGCTACGAGGACGGCCGCCTCGTCCAGGCGTCGACGCGCGGGGACGGAAGCGTGGGCGAGGACGTCACGTCGAACCTCCGCACCGTGATGTCGCTGCCGCTGCGCATCGCCGACCGGCGCCCGCTCACGGTGCGCGGCGAGGTCTACATCCACGGCGCCGACCTCGACGCCGTGAACGCGCAGCGCGCCACGCGCGGCGAGGCGCTCTTTGCCAATCCCCGCAACGCCGCGGCCGGATCGCTGCGGCTCCTCGACCCGCGCATGACCGCGGAGCGCCCGCTTCGCGTGGCCTTCTACGACCTCGTCGAGGACTACTTCCCCTCGCACCTCGCGATGCTTGCCCACCTCGCGGAGCAGCGGTTGCCGACGCACCGGCAGGAGCGTGCCCTCGACGGCGTGGAGGCCATCCTGGCGTTCATCGAGGAGTTCGACGTCCTCCGCCACACGCTGGCCTACGAGACCGACGGCATCGTGCTCAAGGTCGACGCGCTCGCACAGCGCCGTGCGCTGGGCTTCACGGCGCGTTTCCCGCGCTGGGCGACGGCCTGGAAGTATGCCGCCGAGAGCAAGGAGACCGTGCTGCGCGACATCCTGGTGGACGTCGGCCGCACCGGCGCGCTCACGCCCGTCGCCGTGCTCGACCCCGTCCAGCTGAGCGGGACGACCGTGAGCCGCGCGTCGCTCCACAACCTCGACCTGATCGCCGAGCGGGACGTGCGCGTCGGCGATACGGTCGTCGTCCAGAAAGCCGGCGAGATCATCCCGCAGGTGCTTCGCGTCGTGCCCGAGCGGCGGCCCGAGGGCGCCCTCCCCTGGGCACCTCCCACCCATTGCCCGGTCTGCGGGACGCCCGTCGAGCGCGCCGAGGGCGAGGCCGTCCTTCGCTGCCCGAACCCGGCATGCAAGGGGCGGCTCAAGGCGGGGCTCCACTACTTCACGCGACGGAGCGCCATGGACGTCGACCGCATCGGCCCCTCGCTCATCGAGCAGCTCGTCGAGGGGGAGCACGTCCGCGACCTGGCCGATCTTTTCGCCCTCGAGAGCCGAACGCTGCTCGGGCTCGAGCGCGTCGGGGAGAAGACCGCCGAGGCGCTCGCCGCGTCGCTCGAGGACGCGAAGGCGAGCCGGCCCCTCGACCGCCTTCTGACCGGCCTCGGCATTCCGCTCGTAGGCAGCGTGGGGGCGACGCTCGTGGCCGAGCACGTCGGGAGCCTCGAGCGCCTCCTGGGAGCCGATCCCAGCGTCCTCGAGGACGAGCTCGCGGAGATTCACGGCATCGGCGCCAAGATGGCGGCGAGCATCGTGGCCTTTCTCCAAAACGCGACGCAGCGCGCCATGCTCGAGAAGATGCGCGCGCTCGGCGTGCGGGCGACGCAGCCGCGGCGGGAAACCAAGGAGGGCCCGCTCACGGGCTCGAGCTTCTGCGTGACCGGAACCTTCGACCGCAAGCGCGACGTGATTCACGCCCAGATCGAGGCCGCCGGAGGCGAGGTCCACAAGAGCGTGCGCAAGGGGACGACCTATCTGCTGGCGGGCGCCAACGTCGGAAAGAAGAAGACCGAAGCCGCCGTGAAGCGCGGCGCCCGGGTCATCGACGAAGCCGCCTTCGAGGCGCTCCTGAGAGGCGAGGCACTGCCGGAGCCCGAGGACGCGGCGCCCCGGGAGGCCGCCGAGAGCGCCTGAGGCGACGGCGCCGCCCACGAAGGGCACGCCGTCGGGCGCAGCGTCGCCGGCGAAGGCCGAGGGCGAGAACGCCGAGCAGCCAGAGCATCGAGCCCGCCCCGCCACCGGCCGCGCAGCTGGCGCTGAGCGTGGTCGTCGGCTCCGTGGGCGTGAACCCGCCGTCGACGTCGCCGCCGGCGTCCACCGGCGGCCCGGCGTCCTCGGGGCCCATGTCCTGGGGCGGCATCGTCATGTCGGTCCCCATGTCGCCGGGCCCGGGGTCCAACCCGGGACCCATGTCCTCGGGCGGCACGTCGGAGTCCTCCGCGCCCTGCGCGATCCAGTCGCGGACGAGCGCCTGGTCTTCGACCGCGAGCGCCGAGTCCGGCCGCATCCGCTCGCCCACCTGCGGGTCCCAGCAGCGGAGCTTCTCCATGAGGTAGCGCGCGTCCGGATCGAAAGGCGTGACGAGCGGCAGCCCGGGCACTTCCTGGCTCACGATGCGAAGGAGGTCGCCGTGGCTCTCGTCTTCGGTGAGGTTGAGGCCGAAGCCGTTCTCCGAGCCGGGGCGATGGCACCCGACGCAGAGCCGGCTCCAGATGGGCTGAATCTGCGTCCGGTAGTCGACCTCGGGCGTCGCGGCGATCTCGCTGAGGTCGTCGCACTCGAGGCCTCCGTCGAGCAACCCGACGAGCAGGTCACGCTCCGTTCGTCCGCGCGGGAGGTCCAGGTCGAGGCCGTAGGGGATGTAGAGGTCGACGCCCGTGTCCCCGGCGAAGTCGAAGGTGAAGGTCCCGGCGTCCCGGAGCGGGAGGTGCACGAAGCCGAGCACGTCGCTCGTGACCCGGTGCGCCACGCCCGTCGCGGGCGGACCTCCATCATCATAGTCGCGTCCGCCCACGATGGCGTAGGGCGCCCCGCCGCGGCGCACGCCGACGTCGACGTTCGCGATGGCCTCCCGCGTGTCGCGTACCTGACCGGCGAGCGCCACCTCGGCGAGCACGAAGGCCCAGGTGACCCGGTTGTCGAGCATCCCGGGGTCCACGGCCCGGGCCGCGCGATGCGGGACGAGGCCCGGCGCGGAGAGCTCGCCGACGATGGCCGCGTCCGTGAGCTCCACGGTGGCGACGGCGTCGATCACGCCACCGCGGATGGTGACCTGGTTCCCGTCGGGGCCCTCACCCTCCGGGAAGGCGAGAGGCCGCACGCCATCGCTTCGGAAGAGCGAGAGCACCGCCTCGCCAGTGAAGCGTCCGGCCCCGAGATCCCGGCCGTCCTGCACCTCACCCGCGAGCTCGACGCGGAAGGGACGAAGCGCGACCACGCTCGCGCTCGTCGTCGCCGCGAGCCCGCTGTCGTCGACGACCGTCAGCGAGACCGTGAAGTCGCCGGAGTCGGTGTAGGTGTGCGAGGGGCTCTCGAGGTCACTCGTGCTGCCGTCTCCGAAATCCCAGCGGTACTCGACGAGGGTGCCGTCGGAGTCCGTCGAGGTGTTGGTGAACGAGACGGCGAGGGGCACGCGGCCGGAGATGGGGTCCGGCGTGCTCGTGAAGCCCGCGACGGGCGGGTCGCCACCCACCCATCGGATGCGGTTCATGAACCCGGCGCCGAGCGCGTCGCCGCCGGCCGAGGAGACCCAGTAGAGCCCGCCATCGGGAGCGAACTCCAGGTCCACCGCCGAGACACCGCGCGCGAAGATCCGGGTCGCCGGATCGCCGGTGACCGTCGCGATGCCGTCCAGGTCGGCGCCGGTGAGCCGGTAGCGCCAGAGGTTCCCGTTCCAGCCGGCGACGTAGAGGACGTCGTCGCCGCGGTCCGTGAAGGGCCCCGACGCCGCGATGGTGATGCCCACGAGCGCGGGCGAGGGGCCCGTGTAGGTCTCCAGGACCGCGAAGTCCGGGTCCGGAGGCGAGAGAAAGCCGCCGGTATCGCCCACGGGGCTCCACGCGCCATCGCTGCCCGCGAGCACGCGCGCCATGCGGTCCGTCGAGTCGCCGTTCTCCGAGATCCAGAGGGGATCGTCGCTGGGCGTTCCCGCCACGGGGTGGAAGGTGAAGCGGAAGGGGTTGCGCATGCCGATGGCCCAGATGCGCGCCCGTACCGAGTCGAGGGTGTCTACGCCGGCGCGGTAGAAGGGGTTCGTGGCGACGCCTTCGCCCGTCGCCGCGTCGACGCGCAGGATCTTCCCCGTGTAGAGCGTGAGGTTCTGGACGTCGCCTGGCGCCCCGTCGTCGCCGAGGGCGATGTAGAGGTGGTCGGGCTCGCCGGGCCGGAAGGCGAGGTGCCCGGCCTTGTGGATGGCGGTGCGCGCCGGGAGGCCCGAGACCAGCACGCGCTGCCGCGTCACGGTGGTGCCCGTCGCGTTGAGCGTGAGCTCCAGGACCCGCTGGTCCGTGCTCGTCGTCTGAAGCAGGTACGCGAGGCGCGAGGTCGGATAGTCCGGCGCGAGCTCGAGGCCGAGGAAGCCCCCCTCACCGTCGGAGTCGGTCGTGGCGAGCTCGTCGAGGACCGTGGAGGGCGAGCCGAAGCCTCCGCGCCCGTCGGGCGCGATGCGAAGGAGGCGGCCGCGCTTCTCCGCGAGGAGGATGCTCCCGTCGGGGAGGAACTCGAAGGCCGTGACGCCGTTGCCGTTGAAGAGGTCGATGTCGACCACGAAGTTCGGGTCCGAGACGGTCTGCGCGGACGCCAGGGGCGACGTGAATGCCAGGAGGAGCGCGGCGAGGAGCGCCGGCGCGGCATGCATGCGGAAATGCATCATCCGTGTGTGTCCTTCGTGCCGGCGAGGATTCGGCGTCAGCCCCTTACCACGCGGTGACGCGTTGCGCTCGTGTCGAAGCCGTGCAGCGTCATTGGACGAGCACGGGCCCCGCGCGCTCTCTGCCCGGCGCATCGTGGAACGCGCTGGCCATGCGTGGACGCGATGGACCACGCACCCTCCGCGCGGCCGCGACGACGGGACACGCGCGGCGCTCAATCCGTGAGCTTCCTCGCGTCTCGTGACCTCGGTCGCGGAATAGGGGCGCCCCGACTCTGTTGAGCGCGTCGGCCGAGCCTTGACGTCCCGCGCGCGCTGGCTAACAAGGGCGTCGCGCTGGCACTCGCCACTGGCGAGTGCTGGTGCTGGTGAGGCGGTGATTCCGGAGCCCCTCGCGGGCCATGCGGGAGGCTCCTCCCGGCAAGACGAGCGGAAGGATGGTCATGAGCGACGTGATGATCGAGGCGCGGGACCTGACCAAACAATATGGTCCGGTCTACGCCCTCCGCGACGTGAGCTTCGAGGTGCGGAAGGGCGAGGTGCTCGGCTTCCTCGGCCCGAACGGCGCGGGGAAGACCACCACGATGAAGATCCTCACCTGCTTCATCGCGCCCTCCGGCGGCACGGCGAAGGTGAACGGTGCCGATGTCTTTCAGGACTCCATGGCCGTGAGGAACGCCATCGGATACCTGCCGGAGAGCACCCCCCTCTACACCGAGATGCTCGTGCTCGAGTACCTCGAGTTCGTCGCCGAGATGCGCGGCTTCAAGGGCCCCGAGGCGCGGAAGCGGATCAAGAAGGTCGTCGAGCAGACGAGCCTCGGCGACGTCATCGCCAAAGAGATCCGCGCGCTCTCGAAGGGCTTCAAGCAGCGCGTGGGCCTGGCGCAGGCGCTCGTGCACGAGCCGCCGGTGCTCATCCTCGACGAGCCCATGAGCGGCCTCGACCCGAACCAGGCCGCAGAGATCCGCGACCTCATTCGCGAGCTCGGCCGGGAGCGGACGGTGATCCTCTCGACCCACGACCTGGCCGAGGTGCAGGTCACCTGTGACCGGGTGCTCATCATCTCGAAGGGCCGCCTCGTCGCCGACGACACGCCCGAAGAGCTCCGCGAGCGGACGGGCAAGGCCAACTTCGCCGTCACCTTCGCCAAGGAGGGGGCCGACGCGAAGGCGCTCCGGGACGCCATCGGCGGCGTGGCCGGCGTCGCCAGCGTGAAGCAGAAGGACACGGCGGAAGCCGACGAGCTCCTCTACCTGGTGCGCCCGAAGGACGGCCAGGACCTTCGTGCCTCGCTCTTCCGCGCGGCCGTGGACGGCGGCTTCACGCTTCTCGGCCTCGAGCGCCGCGCCGAAGGCCTCGACAAGGTCTTCCGCGACCTGACCACCAGCGAGGCCGCGCCCCTCGAGGGCGGCAGCCGCGAGGCCAAGATCGCCGAGGCCAAGGCCAAGGCCGAGGCCCGCAAGGCCGCCACCGACGACGCCGACGATGCCGCCGACGCCGACGCCGACGCCGACGACGACGCCGCGGACGAGGAGCAGGACTGATGTCGACCACGCGAACCATCGCCGGGCGCCAGTTCCGGAGCTACTTCAACGGCCCCGTCGCCTACATCGTCATCTGCACGGTGCTGGTCGTCCTGGGCTTCCTCTTCTGGGAGACCTTCTTCCTCTACAAGCGCGCGACGACGCGGGAGATGTTCCGCTTCCTCGGGCTCATCAACTACTTCGCCGTTCCGGCCCTCACCATGGGGCTTCTGGCGGAGGAAAAGCGCAGCGGCACCATCGAGCTCCTCATCACCATGCCGGTGAAGGACTCGCAGGTGATCCTCGGCAAGTTCCTCGGCGTGCTCGGCCTCTACGCCGTGCTCGTGGCGCTGACGATCCCCTACGTGATCAGCGTCGCCTCCCTCGGCGACCTCGACTGGGGCCCGGTCTTCTCGAGCTACCTCGGCCTCTTCCTCCAGGGTGGCGCGCTGCTCGCGCTGGGCCTGATGATGTCGTCCTTCACGGACAACCAGATCATCGCGTTCTTCGGCGCCCTCGCCCTGTCGATCTTCTTCTTCCTGGTCGACAAGTTCCTGCCGCTGATGCCGGCATCGCTCGCGGACTTCCTCGAGTTCATCGCCTTCGACGCGCACTTCGAATCGCTTCGCCGCGGCGTCATCGCCGTGCGCGACGTCCTCTACTTCCTGACCGTCGGCGGCCTCGCCCTCGCGGTGGCCTTCCGGGCCCTCGAGAAGCGCCGCTGGAGCTGAGCCATGGCCACGTCGCGCAAGAACGCCGCCGCCGAGTCCTTCGGCTTCCTCACCCTCCTGGCCGGGATCCTCGTCGTCCTGAACTTCCTGGCCTTCAACTTCAGCTTCGGGCGCCTCGACGTCACCGAGGCGCGCCTCTGGTCGCTGAGCGACGGGTCGAAGCGCGTCGTCCGTGACCTCGGCGACCGCCTGGAGGTCGTGGCCTACTTCACCGAGAAGGCGCCGGCTCCCTGGAACAGCCAGCGCCAGGTCGTTCGCGACCTGCTCGAGGAGTACCGCACCGCCGCCGGCGGCAACGTCTCCATCCGCTTCGTCGACCCGGACGACGACGAGAAGAAGGAAGAGGCCGAGGCCGCGGGCGTGCCCGCGCACCCGGTGCCGGACTACGAGACCGGTGGCGCGACGCCCATCTACCACGGCGTCGTCTTCCGCTACCTCGGCGAGGAGAAGGTCTTCCCGCTCCTCCAGAGCACGGACGGCCTCGAGTACCAGTTCACGATGGCCATCAAGGAGCTGGCCGGCGACAAGGCCCCCCTCGGCATCGTGACGGGCCACGGCTCGCCGAGCCTGACGGAGGGCCTGACGGCGCTCCGCGAGGTGCTCCCGACCTACGAGATCGAGGAGGTCGACCTCGCCGAGACCGTGGACACGGACCTGCGCGCCGTGCTCATCGTCGCTCCCGGCGAGGCCTTCGAGGAGAGCGAGCTCCAGCGCCTCGACGAGTTCGTCATGCAGGGCGGCGGCCTCGGCGTCTTCGGCGGCGCCTTCAACGTGAGCCTCGAGCAGGCGCCGCGGGCGACCTCGGTCGACACGGGCCTGAACCAGCTCCTCGGCAAGTACGGCATCGAGCTCGAGTCGGGGCTGGTGATGGACCAGCAGGCGGGCCGCGCTCCCATGCGCGGTCCGCTCGGGCTCCAGATGCTCGTGCTCTTCCCGCCGGTGCCCGTGATCAGCTTCACGGACGCGCAGCAGGACCACCCGGTGCTCTTCCAGATTCCCTCCGCGCCCATGCCCTTCACGGCCGCGCTGGGCCTCACGACGGCGCCCGAGGGTGTGCGCGTGACGACGCTCGGGCAGTCGAGCGAGTACAGCTGGCGCACGACGGAGACGAGCCTCGACCTCACGCCGAAGGATCCGCGCGAGTGGCGCGTCACGGCGGACCAGGGACCCTTCACGGTGCTGGCCGCCGTCGAGGCCGACGAGGGCAAGCTGCCCTCGGCCTTCGCCGTGGCGGCGAGCGGCGAGGGTGAGGGCCCGACGGGGCCGAGCGAGAACACGGCATCGGCCCGCGTCCTCGTCGGCGGCACCGGCGCCTTCTTCCTCGACCAGTTCATGCCGCAGCCGGGTCCCGGCGGCGAGCGCCAGCTCAACGGTGCGCTGGCCTTCGCCCTGAACGCCGTGGACTGGCTGGCGGCGGACTCGGATCTGATCGCCATCCGCGCCAAGACCGTCGAGGACCCGCTCCTCGAGGTGCCCGACGAGGTCGAGGCCGCCGAGACGGAGGCCATCGAGGCCGCCGAGAACCAGGACCAGGAAGCCTTCGACGCCGCCCTCGAGGAGCGCAAGGAGGCCATCAAGGCCTGGGACGGGAAAAAGGCCCTCTACAAGTGGCTGAACACGCTCGGCATCCCGGCGCTCTTCGGCCTCTTCGGCTTCCTCCGCTGGCGCTTCCGGCAGAACAAGCGCCAGACCCTCTCGATCTGAACCGACCCTCGACCGCGAGCCGAATCGATGCAGCAGAACCGCCTGGCCATCGCCGCCGTCGCCTTCGTCGCCCTTCTCGGCGTCGCCATCTTCACCGTGCGTCAGCGCGACGCCGCCCTCGAGACCGGGGGCGACGACCCCTCCGAGGTCCCCACGCCACCCGAGATCGATGGTGACGCGCTCACCGAGATCGTCATCACCCGCCCGGGCGAAGAGGAAGGCGACCCGCGCGAGAGCGTCACGCTGAGCAAGGGCGACGAGGGTTGGAGCGTCACGGCGCCGCTCGAGGCCGACGCCGACGCGACGGCCGTGCAGACCGTCCTCGACAAGCTCGGCGAGCTGAGCTTCACGGGCATCGCGGCCAACAACCCGGAGAACCACGCCCGCCTCGAGGTGGACGCCGAGGGGGGCATCGAGGTGGTCGCCAACGCGGGCGAGGCCGAGGTCGCGCACTTCTTCGTCGGCGCCTATCGGAGCCGGAACACCATGATCCGCATGGACGGCGACGACGCCGTGGTCATGGCCGAGGGCTCGATCAAGTACGCCTTCAACAAGGCCCTCAAGGAGTGGCGCGACCGCCTGGTGCTCGACGTGGACCCCGCGCGCGTCGCCAGCGTGCTCTTCGAGGTACCGCCCACGAGCACGGGCGAAGCCGACGCCGAGACGACGCCGGGGCGACGCTTCACCTTCGTCCAGAGCGCGGATGGCTGGGAGCAGGCTCCCGGGGAAGAGCCCATCGAGCGCTTCGGCGCCGCCAAGGTGCGCTCCATCATCGCCAGCGCCGCGCGGCTCCGCGCCGTGGACTTCGCCGCCCCGGACCAGGGACCCGGCGACGTCGGCCTCACGGCCCCGACCGGGACGGTCACGCTCCTGGTGGGCCCGGAGGCGGAGGACGACGACGCGGAGGGCGAGGCCGAGGAGGCGCCCGACGCGGCAGACGCCGGCGATGCCGCGGGTCCCGACGTGGTCGCGCTCCTCGAACCCACGGCGGCGCTCGCCGAGGGCTACTCCCGGGTGGTGCTCCGCGTCGGCGCCCAGGACGGGGAAGATCGAGAGTTCTTCCTGCTCCGCGAGGGCTCGGACGTGATCTACGTCGTGAGCCAATACCTCGCGGACCGGCTCCGCCCGGACGTGGAGGCCTTCCAGGAGCCCGAGCCCGGCGAAGAGCCGGAGGCGCCTCCCGGCATGCCGCCCGGCGGCCTCGGTGGGCTGGGCGGACCGGGCGGCCAGCTCCCGCCGGAGCTCATGCAGCAGCTGCAGCAGCAGCTGGGCATGGCGCAGTAGCCGGTCCCTCCCCACGGCGCTCTCGCTGCGTCGAAAACCGCGCTTCCCTTCGAGGGAAGCGCGGTTTTTCGCGTCGCGGGACCCGGGCCGCCTACCCGCCGCCCCCGGTGCGGTGGAGACCCGGATCCGCGCACGTTCGGGTGCTCAAAAATGGCGGACGCCGACCGTGTAACTCGTTGCGCCCTTCTTCGGGCGCGGCCGCGCCACCGCGCCGTGTGGTCGGTGGGGGACTGAGTGCACACGTCCGAGCATTACGAACTGATCGAAGAGCCCGAGCTGCGCTTGGTGAAGCTCACGCGCACGTCGAGGCGCTACGAGCACGTCCATCAGGTTCGTTCGGAGGTCGACGCGCTGGTCGCGTGCTTCACGCCGAGGCACCGCAGCTGGTCGATCATCGTCGACATGCGGGCCGCCCCCCCGCGCAACGACCTGGACTTCGAAGAGGCCATGCGCCACCTGCGCTTCGCCGTCGGTCGGGCCTTCGGGCGGGTCGTCGTGCTCGTGGCCACGGCGAGCGGTGAGATGCAGGTGACGCGGCTCCACCGCGAGGCCGGCAGCCAGTACCTCATCGCCCGGACGCTGGAAGAAGCGCGCCAGCTCGCCGCGGGCGGCGCACGCACCGCCTCCGCACGCCCCGCCTCCCTTCACCCCTCGTCGATTCCCTCGCCGGGTCCGGCCTCCGGGGTGGGCTTCGGGAACGGCGGCAGCTGAGCGGCGGCGCAGAGGAGCAGCAGCGTGTTCTACTACTTCGGCTACGGCTCCAACATGAGCGTGCGCTCCCTCGAAGCGAAGGGGGTGAGCCCGCTCAGCTCGGAGCCGGCCATCATCGATGGGTGGAGCCTCTGCTTCGACATCCCGGACTTCTTCCGCATCGAGGGCGGCACCGGGAACGTCGGCCGCGCCGACGACGACACCGTGCACGGGGTGCTTCACGCCTGCCGGGACCGGGACCTGGCCACCCTCGACCGCCTCGAGGCGCTGGGGATCAGCTACGAGCGCATCGAGGCCACGGCCATGACCTACGGCGGACGCCGCGTGCGCGCGTTCGTCTACCGGGGCATCCCGGGAATCCTCGACGCCGATGGCATGCCCTCGGCCCGCTACAAGAAGATCCTGCTCCGCGGCGCCCAGCACATGCGCCTCGACCCGGGCTACATCGAGCGACTCCGCACGATCCCGGTGAAGGAGCCCCCCGGCTATCCGGCCTTCGTCTTCCCGGACGCGCCGGACGAGCGATTCCGTCTGGAAGACCTGAAGGGGCGCCCGATGCTGGTCGCCCTCGGCGGCGCGGTCTTCGACATGACCGAGGCGCGGCCGCGGCACGCCTACCTCCAGCGGCTGCTGGCCGGCAAGGACGCCACGCTCCTCTTCCTGCGACGCATGGCGTGCAGCGACGGCTCGGAGACCTTCGAGGATCTGCGGGACGACGACCTCGGACCGGCGCAGCGCCAGCACATGAACGACTACCTGCACGAGTTCGCGCGGGAGTACCGCTACGTCGGGCGCATCGACTACGCGGCGAGCACGCAGGTCTCGCCGGAGGACCTCCTCGGCGCTCCCGTGCGTCTCTCGCGGCCTCCGCGGGCGGCGGGGGACCCCTCGCATCACGGGCTCGTGCCCCTCGCCCCGCCTCCTCCTGCCGAGGACGCCGTGCCAGCGCGCGCGGCGCTCACGGTGGCCGAGCGAACGAACGCAGCCGCCGGCCACGACAACCGGGGCTCGCTCTCGGAGACCGCGGGCTTCATGCCTCGGAAGCCCCCAGCCGCGAAGCTCTCGTCGCGCGAGCACGAGGCGTGGGACCAGGTCGCCGCCGAGCTCCCGGTCCTGCACCGTGACCTCCGTCTCCGCGAGCGCTTGGAGACTCTCCCGGTGCTCTCCGCAGCCGCCGAGGACCTCCCCGAGGGCGATCTGATGCGCGCCGCGCAGCTCCTCTCCATGCTCTCGCACGCCTACTGGTACGTGGAGACGCGACCCCCGGAGGAGCTGCCGGCGGCGCTCGCCCGCCCCTGGGCCCAGATCCGCGAGCGCCTCGGCCGCGGCCCGGCGGTGCTCAGCTACGTCGACCTGATCGTGAACAACTGGCGCCTCGTCGACCCGAAGCGCCCCGACCCGATGCGCGTCGACAACATGCGCCTCCTCGTCCCCACCGTGGACAACCAGGAGGAGCGGGTCTTCTACCTCACGCAGACCGAGATCCTCGCGCACTGCAGCCCCGTCATCGGCGCCGCCGTACGGGCCCAGGAAGCCGCCATCCACGACGACCGCGAGGCCCTCGAGTGCGAGCTCGGCGTGATCATCAGCTGCTTCCAGCGGGTCCTCGGCGAGTCCCTGCTGCGCATCAACCCGTGCACCGCGAGCTCGACCTACGTCGACCCGGTGGTCTGGGCGAAGACCGTGGCCCCCTTCGCCGTGCCCTTCGTGAAGGGCGTGCTCGGCCCGAGCGGCACGAGCTCCCCCATCTTCAACACGCTGGACATCTTCCTCGGCAGGAAGTCCTACGAGACCTTCCTCGGCACCGAGATCAAGGCGCTCCGCGACATCTACCCGCCGCACTGGCGGCGCTACCTCGCGGCGCTCCACGAGGTGGACGTGCCCGGCTACATCCGCCGGACCGAGGACCCGAACCTCATCGGGCTCCTCCACGAGGCCGTCGAGCTCTACGCCGGCGAGGATGGTTTCCTCCGGCGTCACCGGATGAAGGTCTACGGCTACCTGGAGCTCGCCTTCAAGGTCGGCCGGAGCGTGACCATCGGCGGCTTCTCCGGGATGTTCCAGGACCGCACCTGGGACCGCGTCGACGACGAGCTCGAAGCCTCCCGCACGGAGCGCCTCGAGCGCTACCCTCAGCGAGCCTACGAGGCGCGCGTGGTCTCCGTCGGCCCGAACGACCCGGAGGCTCCGGACGGCGTCAAGCACGTCACCCTGGACGTCACGGGCACCGGCATCCGCTACGAGCCCGGCGCCCGCTGCGGCGTGCTCCCGGAGAACCGCGACGCGCTCGTGGAGCGGACGCTCGCCTCCCTCGGCGCCACCGGTGACGAAGTCGTGCCGCTCACGAAGGAGTGGCGCGACTCGGTGCGGCTCCGCGCGGGCTACCGGGACAGCGAAGAGCTGACCGTGGCCGACGTGGTCCGCTTCGGGCGCGTGCGTCCGGTGACGCCGCGCCTCGCCGAAGCCCTTCACGCCGTCACGCAGAACGCGACGCTCCTCGAGCGCATGACGCGGCGCACGACGGAGGACTGGGAGCTCTGGGAGCTGCTCGACATGATCCGGGCCGAGGGCTTCGACCCTGGGCAGCTCTGGGAGGGCGAGCACGCCGGCCGCCTCTGCCGCGTGGTCCCCCCGGAGACCTTCCGCCTCTACTCGATCTCGTCCGTGATGGGCTCGGCCAACAGCGCCGCCCGTCGCGAGATCCACCTGACGGTGAACCCGATCCGCTACCTCCCCCCGGGCGGCGAGGGCGAGCCCCGCTACGGCACCGCGTCGAACTTCCTCACGGAGGCCGCGAACCGTGACCGTCCGATCTCCGTGGCGCTCTTTCGCCCGCCGCGCTTCCAGCTCCCCCGGGACCCGCGGCGCCCCATCGTGATGATCGGCGGCGGCACGGGCATCGCGCCCTTCCGTTCCTTTCTCATCGAACGTGCGCGCCAGCACGGCGCGGGGCCGACCTGCCTCTACCTCGGTCTTCGCTCCCGCGAGTACCTGAACCTCTACCGGGAGGAGCTCACCGGACCGCTGCGCGAGGGCAAGCTCGAGCTCAAGGTCGCGTTCTCGCGGGACGAGGCCATTCCGCGCGTGGTCGAAGACGACAAGGGCACGCGCTTCACCTATCCGCCCGGCACGCCCCAGCACGTCGACGAGGTGCTCCTCGCCTCGGCCCGCGAGCTGTGGGAGCAGCTCCGGAGCGAGCGGGAGGGCGGCCGGGGCGGCTACGTCTACGTGTGTGGCCGAAGCAGCTTCGCCAAGACCGTGCTCGACGCGCTGAAGGAGGTCGTCCGCCGCGAGCAGACGGGCTCGGCGGAAGAGCGCGAGGCGAAGGCCCGGCGCTTCATCGAGAGCCTCCTGGGCGAGCGCCGCTTGATGACCGACGTCTTCACGGACGCTCGGGCCGCGGAGGAATCCCCCGGCGGGCTGAACGTCTCCGAGCTCGCGCGGCACAACGATCACGACACCGGGTGGTGGATGGCCGTCGACGGCGTCGTCTACGACCTCACGGAGTTCGTGCGCCAGCACCCCGGTGGCGACCTGGTCCTCCAGGGCTACTGCGGCATGGACGCGAGCGAGGGATACCGGCGCGCCCACCAGGGGCGCGCCGACATCGCCGCGATGCTCCACATGTACGAAGCGGGCAGCCTGCGACGCCTCGACTTCGGCGGGCGCACGGGCACCGTCGAGTCCGAGGGCGGCGCGCAGAGGGTCTCCTTCTCGGCGCTTCACCGGCTCTGGGTGAAGGCGCTCTTCCTGGTCGTCGAGATGCAGAACGCGCTCCGCGCGGACCAGGGCCTGCAGACGTCGCCGGCGGTCGGTGAAGATCCCCCCGGGGGCCGCTCCGCCTACAAGCTCCAGCGGGCGCTGGAGACGCACCGGCGCTTCACGGCGGCCTACGTCGGGGCGCTCGCGGCCGAGCCCCTCGACCAGCTCTGGCGGCTGACGCGCGGGCTTCTCGCGCCCGAGCGCGGGTCCGAGGAGATGGCGGTACGTCTCGGCCACACGCTGGGCGACAAGGCCGCGCGCACGACCGCGGCCATCGTCGACGAGCTCGAGGTCCGCCTCCCGCAGCTCACGAGCCACGGGGGTCCCGAGAGCGCGGCCCAGCGCCGCCTCGAGCGCGCCTGCCGGGTCCTCGAGGAAGAGGACGCGCGGCTCCTCGTCGAGCTGAAGGAGAGCCTCTGCGCCGGCGGCGCGCTCTTCGAGACCTACGAGGCGGAGGTCGCCGACCGAGCGGCCAGCGTGCTGACGGAAGAAGCCGCCCGGCTGCCGCGGCTCTTCGAGGACTACTACGAGCGCCTGGTGCACCGCCTCGGAGAGCTCGGTTGGGCCGTGCGTCCGAGCCGCCTCCCGCCGCCGCCGGAGGTCGCCGAGGGCGCCGTCGACCCGCTCCGGGAGGTGCTCCTCAGCGAGAACCTCTGGGTGATGGAGGAGAACGCCGACCGGCGCTACGTGCTGCTCCGCCGCACCCCCGAGGAGGTGGACTCGCTCATGGAGCTGGTGCACCAGAACGAGAAGGTCATCGACCTCATCCGGCCCGACCACGAGTCCGGCTTCGGCCTCGTCTGCGACTTCCGCGAGGCGCGTGGCCGCAACGACCCGGACTTCGAGGAGGCGATGAAGCGCCTCCGCCACGAGCTCACCACGCGCTTCCCCCGCGTCGCCGTGCTCCTCGCGAGCGAGCAGGGCGTGCTGCAGGTGAACCGGCTCCAGCGGAGCGAGGGCAGCCGGACCTTCGCGACGCAGAGCGAGACCGCCGCGATCCGCTTCGCGATGTCCCAGGGCACGGCGTCACCGCTCCCGCCCCGCCCCCCGGACGGGAACCGCGAGCCCTACGAGTCGGTGGCGCCGAACCCCCGACCGAGCGACCCCGCGGCGGCCTGACGCGCCGCCCGGCTCACTCCATCCCGAGCTGGGCCTCGAGGAAGGCGTACATGCGGGCGTAGCGCAGCACGAGGTCCGAGCGCCGCGTCCCCGCGCCGTGTCCGAGGTTGCGCTGCATGTAGAAGTAGATGGGCGCCGGTCCCGTGCTCGCCTCCTGCAGCGCCGCGGCGAACTTCGTCGAGTGCGCCCAATGCACGCGGCTGTCGTGGTCGGCGGTCTCGATGAGCACAGCCGGGTAGCGCGTCCCCGGGCGCACCCGGTGATAGGGCGAGTAGGCGAGGAGCCAGCGCAGCTGCTCCGGGTCGTCCGCGCTGCCGTACTCGGGCACCCAGAGCTCCGCCGGGGGGAAGTGGTGGTAGCGCACCATGTCGTAGAGCCCGACGTAGGAGGCCGCGGCCGCGAAGCGCTCGGGCACCCGCGTCACCATGGCTCCCATGAGGAGCCCGCCGTTGCTCCCGCCTTCGATGGCGATGCGCTCCGGTCGGCTGAGCCCGCTCTCGCTCAGCCAGGCGATGCAGGCCTCGAAGTCCTCGAAGACGCGCTCCTTCTCGCCGAGCATCCCGGCGCGGTGCCAGGCCTCGCCGCGTTCGCCGCCGCCGCGGAGGTTGGCCAGGGCGAAAACGCCGCCGCGCTCGAGCCAGTAGAGGATGTTCCGGCGGAAGCCGGGCCGGAGCGAGACGTTGAAGCCGCCGTAGCCGTAGAGGAGCACCGGCGCGTCGCCGTCCCGGCGCGCGGCGCGGTCCGCGTCCATGACGAGCCAGAGCGGGACCTCCGTGCCGTCCGCGCTCCGCACGCCCACGCGCTCGACGCGCAGGTCGGCGAGCTCCGCGTCGGTCTCCACGGCGAGCTGGGCCTCCGCCTCACCCGTCGGGGCGATGCGCAGGAGGGTCGGCGGCGTGCCGAAGGCCTCGAAGGTGGCGAAGACGTCCTCGAGCGCCGGTGAGCCCGCGAGGCCACCGAGGGCGCCGTCCCCGGGAAGCGCGGCGACGGCCCGCTCCGTACCGTCGGGCCCGAAGAGCACCACCTTGGCCCGCAGGTCGTCGAGGTACTGCGCGGCCACGCCCCGGGCCGTGAAGGCGATGGCCTCGAGCGGGGCGTCCCGCTCGGGCAGGAAGGGCGCGAAGTCGAGCGCCTCCGCGCCGGCCCCGAGCGGCGCGCGGTCCACGCGATAGCGCGGCGCGCCGGCGTTCGTGTGGAGGTAGAGGTGGTCCTCGTGGACGAAGCCGACGTGGATCGCGTCCTGCCCCACCGCCACGGGGCGCAGCGGTGCGGCCGCCGACGGCGCGGGCCCGGCGTCGCGCGAGAAGACGTAGACGTCGGCCTTCGACCAGCCGCGAAAGACGTTGACGGTCACCCAGCGGCCGTCCGTCGACACGGCGGCGGAGGGGAAGTCCGCCCCATCGTCGGCCCCGAAGACCCGTGGATCCTCCGCGGGGTCGGTCCCGAGCGCGTGGAAGAAGACGCGCGGGAAGTAGCCGTCCTCCTCCTCGGGGTCGAAGCCCTCTTCGCCGGGCCGCGGATAGCGGGTGTAGTAGAAGCCGCTTTCGTCCGGCAGCCAGTCGAGGCGGCACCACTTGGTCCGGGGAATGCGGAGCGGGCGAAGCGCCTCGTCGTAGCTCGCGCCGCTGGCGACCGCGTCGACGTCGAGCAGGTGGAGCTCGCTCCGTTCGTCGCCGTTGCGCGAGACGCCGAAGGCGAGGAGCCGGCCGCGCGGGCTCGGATAGAACCAGTCCACCGCCGCGCGTTCGCCGAGCGCCTCGGGATCGACGAGAGGCACGATGCGGCCCTCGCCGCCGAGACGCACCTCGACGCGGGGTTGCTGGCGATCGCCCTCGCGGCGGCTGAAGAAGACGCGAGGCTCGCCGGGGACTCCTCCCACGGCGATGGCCCCCAGCGTCCCGATGGAGAGGAACGCATCGAGGCGCGCCTGCATGGCCTCGCCGGGGACCAGCGCGTCCTCGGTGCGCGAGGATTGGGCGTCGATCCAGCGCTCCGTGACCTCTCCCCGCGTCTCGAGCGCCCGGTACGGATCGTCCACGTCCTCGCCGTGGAGCGAGTCCACGGTCGCGCCGGCCTCACGCGCCTCACGGTTGAGCGCGTGAAGCGCGGCCGGCGTCGAGTCGGGGCTTGCCATGGGCGTTCCTAAGGTAGCGCGCGATCCGGCGGCGCACGCGAGGAGCGTGGGAAGAGCGAGGGCCAGAGTCCGGCACATGCAGCGCAGCCTCGCGCGACGCCGGCGAGATCGAGAGGATCGAACGCACGCCGTGCGCCGGCCTCGCTTCGGCGCCAGGGTGCGGCCATGCCTTCCTTCCTCGCCGTGGCCGCCGCGCATGGCTTCCTCGCGGTCGCCCTGGGGGCCTTCGGGGCCCACGGCCTCCAGAGCCACCTCGAGGGGCTCGCCGACGGCGCCACGCGCCTCGGCTGGTGGACCACGGCCGCGCACTACCAGCTGACGCACGCGCTGGCCTTGCTGCTCGTCTCCGTGCTGCTCGCGCCGTCCCTCGTGGACCGCTTCGACCGGCGGCTCCTCCGCGGGAGCGCCCTCGCCTTCGCCGTGGGCCCGGTGATCTTCAGCGGAACGCTCTACGCCATGACGCTCACCGGCGTGCGCGTGCTCGGCGCGATCACCCCCCTCGGCGGGCTCGCGCTGCTCCTGGGCTGGGGCCTGCTCTTCGCCGCCGCGCTCCGCGCGCGCCAATGAGCGGGCTCAGGTTCGAAATCTCGTCGCCGTTCGAGGCATGTGTGAGCCTGGAACCCTCCCCGGCTGGGGGCTAGGCTCGCGCCCAACGATCGGATCGCCATGTCGCACGACTTCGGAGTCAACCAGGGTCTCGTCGAGGAGATGTTCCTCCGCTGGGCCTCCAATGCCGCCTCGGTCCCGGAGCCCTGGCAGCGCTACTTCGACGGGCTGCCGCAGGCCGAGTGGCCGCAGCTCACCAGCGCCGGCGGGCTCCCGGCCCCCGTCACGCTGCCCGGCGTGGGCCCGAACGGGAACGGCGCCTCGGCGAACGGTGCCAACGCGCACGCTGCCGCCCTGGAAGGTGCCGGCGCGAACGGACATCACGGCGCCACCGGCGAGCCCTCGCTCTCCGTCTTCATGCCGCCGGATACGGAGCAGCTCCCCTTCGTCGACCGGCCGAGCACGCCGCCCTCGGCCGAGGTGCTCGCCGCGAACGAGCTGCAGGGCCGGCTCACCGCCCTCATCAACGCCTACCGCGTGCGCGGCCACCTCTACGCCGACCTCGACCCGCTCGGGCTCCGCAGCGAGCCCGCGGATCACGAGCTCTTCCTCGAGCGCTTCGGCCTCGCGAACGTCGATCCCAACACGGTCTTCAGCACCGGCGACATGGCCGGCCCCAAGACGCTGACGCTTCAGCAGATCGTCGACCGTCTCTCGCGCACCTACACGCGCAGCATCGGCGCGGAGTTCACCTTCCTCGAGGACCGGGAAGCCCGGAGCTGGCTCAAGGAGCAGATGGAGTCGACGCAGAACCGCATCGACCTCGACCGCGAGGACCGCGTCCGGCTACTCACGAAGCTCACGGACGCCGAGATCTTCGAGCAGTTCCTCCACACGAAGTTCATCGGTGCGAAGCGCTTCTCCCTCGAAGGCGGGGAGAGCGTCATCCCCATGCTCGATCAGCTCGTCGAGCGCGCCGCCGAGCAGGACGTCGAGGAGATCGTCCTCGGCATGGCGCACCGCGGACGCCTCAACGTGATGGTGAACATCATGGAGATGGACGTCCGGGACATCTTCGCGGCCTTCGCCGACGAGGACCCCGAGCTTCACATCGGCCGCGGCGACGTGAAGTACCACCTCGGCTACTCGCTCGATCGACCGACGGAATCGGGCCGCGACGTGCACATCACGCTCGCCTTCAACCCGAGCCACCTGGAGTTCGTGAACCCGGTGGTCGAGGGGCGCGTGCGCGCCAAGCAGGACCGGAAGGGTGACGCCCGACGGCGCACGGTGCTCCCGCTCCTCATCCACGGCGACGCGGCCTTCATCGGCCAGGGCATCGTCGCCGAGACGCTGAACCTCGGTGAGCTCGGCGCCTACCGGACCGGCGGGACGATCCACGTCGTCATCAACAACCAGATCGGCTTCACCACGATCCCCGAGGATTCGCGGAGCACGCGCTACTGCACGGACATCACGCGCATGCTTCGCTGCCCGGTGTTCCACGTGAACGGCGAGGACCCGGAGGCCGTGGTGCAGGTCGTGAGGCTGGCCGTCGAGTACCGGCAGCGCTTCCACAAGGACGTGGTCATCGACCTCTACTGCTACCGGAAATACGGCCACAACGAGGGCGACGAGCCGCGCTTCACGCAGCCGACCATGTACGCCGCCGTCGACGCCAAGAAGACGGTGCGCGAGGTCTACATCGAGCGCCTCGAGGGCAAGGGCTACGTCACCAAGGCCGAGGCCGGCGAGATCGAAAAGCGGCGTCGCGCCGTGCTCGAGCAGGCCCTCGACGAGACGAAGGCCGGCGACTACGCGCTCGTGCCCGGCTTCGGCAAGGGCGTGTGGGAGGGCTACGCCGGCGGGCCCGACCGCGACGTCGAAGACGTCGACACGAGCGTTCCTCGCGAGACCCTCGAGGCGCTGCTGACGAGCCTGACGGAGACGCCGGAGTGGTTCACGCCGCATCCGCGCATCAAGCGCTTCCTGCTCGACAAGCAGAAGAAGATGCTCGCGAGCGGGGAAGGCCTCGACTGGGGCACGGGCGAGAACCTCGCGATGGCGAGCCTGCTGGCGGACGGAACGCGCGTTCGGCTCACGGGGCAGGACGTGCGGCGGGGCACCTTCAGCCACCGGCACGCGGTCATCTACGACGTGGAGACGGGGCGCCGCTACACGCGCCTCGGTCACCTGACGCCGGAGCAGGCGGGCCTCGAGATCTACGACAGCCCGCTCAGCGAGGCGGGGGTGCTCGGCTTCGAGTTCGGCTACTCGCTCGACTCCCCGGACGCGCTCGTGTGCTGGGAGGCCCAGTTCGGCGACTTCGCCAACGGCGCCCAGGTCATCATCGACCAGTTCATCTCGAGCTCCGAGGACAAGTGGCACCGGCTGAACGCGCTCGCGCTGCTTCTCCCGCATGGCTTCGAGGGCCAGGGGCCCGAGCACTCGAGCGCACGCCTCGAGCGCTTCCTGGCCCTCTGCGCCGAGGACAACATGTTCGTGCTCAACTGCACGACGCCGGCGCAGATCTTCCACGCGATCCGGCGCCAGGTGGTGCGGCCGGCGCGTAAGCCGCTCATCGTGATGACGCCGAAGAGCCTGCTCCGGCATCGGCGCGCGGTGTCGTCCCTCGACGACCTCGCCACGGGCACCTTCCAGCGCGTGATCGGCGAGACCGACGAGCGCGTCGGCAAGGCGCGCAAGGTCCTCGTCTGCTCGGGCAAGGTCTACTACGACCTGCTGGAGGCGCGGGAGGAGCGCGAGGCCTTCGACGTGGCCATCGTCCGCTTCGAGCAGCTCTACCCGCTGCGCGAGGAGGAGGTCGCGGCGGCGCTGGCGCCCCACGGCAAGAAGGCCGAGGTCGTCTGGGTCCAGGAGGAACCCTGGAACATGGGCGCTTGGTTCTTCATCCAGGCCCGCCAGAAGAAGGTCTTCGGCAACCGCCCCGTGACCCCCTGCGCCCGCCCCGAAAGCGCGAGCCCGGCCACGGGCTCCGGCGCGAGCCACAAGCTGTAGCAGCGGAGGCTGATGGATCAGGCCTTCGCCTAGGGTCGCGCAAAGCGCGACCCTAGGCGACCCGTGCCCGTGCCCGTGCCCGTGCCCCGCTGCGGAGCGAAGGCGCCGCACCAGCCCGGCCACGCTGACGCCCGCGCCAGCGCGAGGGGCGCAGCGCACGTATCGCCCCCGATAGCGGCCACGTGGCCTGTGACGCCCTTTTCGCGAGCAATTTCAGTCGCGAAAGGTCCGACCACCGTTCCACTGCCTCCCGCATCGCCCCTCGGGCGCCGACGGACATCCCCTACGAGCTCGTCGCGCCGTCCGCGCGCCTCGGACCACGGAGGTCCCCGGCTCGCGACGTCGAGCAACGAGCCCCCGCCCGTCGAACCCTGCGCTTCCCGAGCCATCGGTCCCCTCTTCCAGGCGAATCGGTCCCCCGCTCCGAGCAAGTTGGTCCCCAGCTCGGCCCCCACCGACATCCGAACCGCGCGTCGAGCAGTCGTCCGCCAAAGCGGTCGCTCCCCAGCTCCCCGACGACCGGTGCCCCGCTCCGCAAGGGTCGGTCCCTGACGGGACCTACTTTCCGGAGCCCCGTTGGGCCGAATTGCGAGTGAAAATAGGGTGTTAACGATGCAGCGGCGCCCCACGAACGACACGACCCCCGCGCCAACCGGCACGGGGGTCGTTCGCATTCCAGCGCGGCTTGCTCAGTTGACCTTGACGTCGACCTTGCGCGCGCCCGGCGCCTGACGCTTGGGGAGACGTACGCGCAGCACGCCGGCCTCGAGCGACGCCTCGATGGCCTCGGCGTCCACGGTCTCCGGGAGCTGGAAGCTCCGGCTGAAGGTGCCGTGGTAGCGCTCGACGCGCCGGAAGCCGCGGCCCTCCTCGAGGGTCTCGGCCTTCCGCTCACCGCGCAGCGTCAGGAGGTTCTTCTCGACGTCGAGGCTGAAGTCCTCGGCCGTGAGGCCCGGCAGCTCGGCGTGGAGCTCGAAGGCCTCGTCGGTCTCGAGAATGTCGACGGAAGGCTTGAAGCCCTGCGCACGCGCCGCGGTGCGCGGCGCGAAGAGCTCGTCGTGGAGGCGGTTCAGCTCGGTGAAGGGATCGAAACGGGTCAGCATGACGTAGGTCTCCATGACGCTGCGTTCGCACGCAGCGGGAAAGGGGGATCGGTGGCAGCGAAAATCGCGACGGCGGGCGTCGCTGGGATGGTCGGTGCAGGTCCGGAGAGCCGCGATAGCGTCTCTCTCCGGGACGCCTGGCACCGTAAGCACGCCCTTTCCCTCGTCAACACCGCGGTCCCGACCGGGGCCGCGAGCGCGCCCCCGGGCGCCGCCCACCAAAGCCCCGGCCCCCGCCGCCGTTGACCCCCCGACCACCCCCGGGCCACCGTCCTCCTCGTGAAGAGCTCGGGCCCTGAATCCTCGCGGCCTCCAGGCCGTCGGAGACACGACATGACGCGACTTGGATTCCTCATGATCGGCGCGACGCTTCTCGGCGCCTGCGAGACGACCATCACCTTCGACCCCTTCCTCGTTCCCGAGATCCCCGTCGAAGCCAGCTGGACCGTGGAGGGCTTCGCGCCCGACGTCGCCGGCTGCGCGGCCCTCGGCGTGGACCGGGTGCGCGTGGAGGTCTTCGACGAGTTCAGCCGTCCCCTCGGCTCCACGCCGGCCCTCGAGGCGCGCTGCACCGACGGGTTCCTGGCGACGCCGCCGCTGCTTCAGAGTGGCGTCTACCGCTTCCAGCTCCTCGGCCTCGACGCCGCGGGCTTCGTGGTCGCCGATACGGCCCTCACCGAGCCGGTCTCGGCCTTCGGTAACGTGGTCATCGAGGCCCTCTTCGACCTCCTGCCGACCGGCGTGATCTTCGATCCCTTCGGCGCGCCGGAGGTGAGCATCGACGCCGCCTGGACCGTCAACGGCTTCGCCGCGGACTTCGCGAGCTGCGGCGACGCCGGGATCGCCACGGTGCGCATCGACGTCTTCGAGAACGTCGGCGGCGTGGCCGAGTCCACGGCGGCCCTCGAGGCGCCCTGCGAGCAGGCGGGGCTCGTCGTGGACTCCCTGCTCCGCGCCGGAAGCTACGTCTTCAACGTCCGCGGCCTCGATGCCAGCGGCCTCGTGGTGGCCGAGAGCGGCTTCACGGACCCGCTCACCGCGGGCCTGGGCCAGACCTTCGTCATCGACACGGACCTCGTATCCATGAACCAGCCCTTCGCCCCGCGCGGCTTCGGCGCCGACGTCACGGTCAGCGGCACGTGGAGCATCAACGGGACCATCCCCGACGCGGCGCTCTGCGGCCTCGCGGGCATCGCCACCGTGCGTCTGACGGTCTTCGATGCCACCGAGACCCAGTTCGTCGACTACGACTTCCCCTGCGCGGCCGGGGCCTTCACCGACACCTACCGGCGCGATCTCTACTTCACGCAGTGGACGGCGCTCGACGCCACGGGCCTCGCCGTGACCGATCCCGTGCCAAACCCCGCCGAGGCGCTGGACCTCGGCGCCGTGACGACGGCGAACCTCCGGCCCTTCGACATCGTGGCCGACCTGGGCCCGGCGAGCCTCGAGATCACGCTCAACTTCGAGAACACGCTGGGCGGCATGGACTTCCGGGACTGCGCCGGCGCCGGCGTCGCCACCATCGGCTACGAGCTCTTCTCGAGCGTCGAGGGCGTGCTGGCGACGGAGTTCGGCGTGCCGTGCGCCAACACGCTCTTCGTCGAGGACGCGCCCGCGGCCGACTACACGCTCTCGGCCATCACGGCCGACGGCATCGACGGAACCAAGTGGGGGCCGGACGCCGCCTGCGCCACCATCGGGGCCTTCGCGGTGTTCGGCGAGGACGCCGGAACGGTCGTCCAATACGACTGCTTCCTCCTCATCGAGCCCTGAAGCGCCGAGGCGCGCGCGACCGTCTCCTTGCCGTCGCGCGCCCCCCTACTTAGGTAGTGAGCGTGTTCCGGCTCCCGCCGCTGCCTCCCTTCACGAAGGCGTCGCTCATCACGTTCTTCGTGTGCCTGGTCCTCGAGAACGTCGCGCTGAACTTCCTCGGCCTGAACCCGGACGCGGTGGTCGCCCTGATGCTGACCACGGGGTCCCTCGGCCTCGAGAACCTCTGGCAGCTGTTTACACACCCTTTCCTGAGCGTCCCGGGACCGCGCGGGCTCACGGACTTCCTCCTGAGCGGGCTCTTCTACTGGTGGATGATGGCGCCCTTCGAGGCGCGCTACGGGAGCCGCCGGGCCGCCCAGCTCGCCGTGGCCGTCGTGCTCGGCTCGGGCATCGCGGCCCGCGTCGTCGGCGCTTTCTTCGCGCCGGCGGTCATCACCGGCTTCGGGGAGATCGTGAGCGGCGTCATCGCCGCCTATGCCTGGGCGCTGCGCGGCCAGGGCGCGCTCTCCTTCTTCGGCGTCATCGACCTGCGCGCCGAGCAGCTCCTCGGGCTGCTGGTGGCCTTCACCGTGCTCCAGTTCATCGTCGCGCCCTCGGCCGCGCTGCTCGCCGCGGGCCTCGCGGCCGTCGCCATCGGCGTGGGCTTCATGGAGTGGGTGCAGAACCAGGGGCGCCCGAAGCCGCCGCGGAAGCGCAAGGACAGCGGCTCCCGCCGCCGGCGCAACGGGCTCCGCGTCATCGACGGCGAGGGCCAGGGCTCGGACGAAGCGCCCAAGTGGCTCAACTAGCTCGCCCCCGACCGTGAAGAAACGCCCCGTCCTCCTCGTCGACCGAGAGTTCGCCCACCTTCGAGAACCCCATGCGCGCCTTCCTCCTTCCCCTCCTCGCCGCGACCCTCCTGAGCGCCTGTGCGTCCGGGAGCAGCGAGCTTCGCCCCCTCTACGACGAGTGCATCCTGGCCAACGAGTGCCGGCTGGGCGGCCCCGTCACCGGCCAGGCCATTTGCCAACCGCTGGCGGGCTTCGACTTCATCGACCGCGCCATCTGCACCTACGAATGCGACCCCTTCGCGGACCCGCTGGACCCGGACCGGGACTGCCTCCCGGGGGCCAGTGGCCTGGTGGGACGCTGTGATTTCCCGCCGGTGAGCGACCCCCGCGACGCCCCGGACCCCGTCTGCCTCGAGCGCTGTGACTTCGACGGGAACTGCGCGATCGGCTTCGTCTGCGACCCCGTCGAGTTCGACGTCGGCGGCGGGGTCTTCGAGACCGAGCTCATCTGCGTCCCGGAGTAGCCGCGACGCGGGCGCCGGCCCGGGCCCCCGAAGGCTGATATGAAGCCGGCGATGCGTCCTGTCCCTCGCCTTGGTTCGGGCCTCCTCCTCGCGCTCCTCCTCGCGTGCGGCGGGGACGACCGGCGTGTCCCCTTCCAGGACACGCCCACGGTCGACCCGGCCCCGGGGGACACGCCGAGCGCGCCGGGGCCATTCGCGCCGGCGGAGGGCCGCGCGCTGCCCGCGGGGACGCCCACCGTGGACCTCGAGGGCGCCGAGCTCTCCGGCGCGGGCGCCGAGCTCCGCGCGATCCTCGACGTCGACGTCGACGGGGACGACGACCGCGACGCCTTCGCGCTGGCCTTCAGCCCCGCCGCCGAGGCCGGCGACACCACGCTGGTGC
>ERZ1740059.315-NODE-315-length-26777-cov-6.581468_pt1 | contig 26777 bp, 27 predicted proteins | sample MGYA00581744_ERZ1740059 | MGnify/ENA primary metagenome ERZ1740059 (study PRJEB43018, sample SAMN04849738) | marine metagenome | isolation source: floating plastic debris | place: Pacific Ocean | collected 2008-08-28 | study: EMG produced TPA metagenomics assembly... | reverse complement strand
GTCGGAGAAAACATATCTACTTTGAATGATGATGAAGAAGAAGAAATCTCCGAAAACTGGATTACGGTTTATAGAGTAGTTTCTTCGGTAATTTCCGGCGGACCTTTCAATTTCATTGTAGACGGCACTGCGGATAACCTTGCCGCTGGTGACATTACAATCGAATCATCAGGAACAGACTTAGGCGAAAGCGGTTGGGTTGTTACTGACGATGTAGGGAACATTCTAGGACTTCCCCCAACATTTACTGCTCCCGATTTTGATGAAGCGGGTCCGGGAGCATGCCTGGTTTGGTATATATCATACAAATCAGGGCTTTCAGGACTAGAAGTGGGCATGAATGCTAGTGATTTAGACGGAGTGTTTGCGTTGTCAAATCCAATTACCGTGTACAGACTTGACGCCCCTACATTGATGGGAGGTCCATTTACCTTTACAGTAGGCGATGGAAATGCTGATAATATACAAGCAGGAGCAATAACAATGGACGGTGGGTTTTCTGTAGCAGGCCAGAGCGGTTGGGTAGTGACAGATGACGCAAACAATATTCTTGGTTTGCCAGGATCTTTCACTGATGTCGATTTTGATGGAGCCGGAGTAGGTGTTTGCCTTGTATGGTACATTACATATGCCGAAGGTCTAACCGGCTTAGAGGTAGGCAATAATGTTAGCGACTTAAGTGGTGCAGTATATGAGCTATCTAATTCGATAGAAGTAAATAGAGAGTAACATTTAAGTATCTCCTATTTAACCTAGATAAAAAAGGAGTCATATGGCTCCTTTTTTTATTTCTCTAAATCGTATTAAATTGAGCAGATAATTAGGGCTTATGCAATATTCAGCAAGTAATCCACAAGAATTCCTCGCTTGTCTAGATCAGGACTGGCGGAAAGAAACGCTGATAGAAATAAGAAAGTTAATAATTGATCAAGGGTTGAAGGAAATAATTGAATACAAAATGCTTGCCTTTCGTGATCAGGAAAAAACAATATTTCACCTCAATGCTCAAAAAAATTACGTCAGCTTATATGTTGGGGATCATAAAAAAGTTGATCCTTCCGGTGCACTTCTCAAAGGGCTGAATATGGGGAAAGGTTGTATACGCTTTAAAAATACAAGCGACCTGTCCCAATCGAAAATCAAGGAGTTTATTAAAGAAACTATTAAAATCTCCAGCTCAGGAGGTGACGTAGGTTGCTAATAGGTTTTATCTTATCTCAAATCAATAATATCAACTCCAGGGTATTTGGTGGGATCAAATTCAAAATCACTACTTCTTACGCTAATTGAAGAATTGAAATTATTAATTTCATATAGATATTTATTACCTGACTTTTCAAACATGGTCCATCCTTTTAAGAGGTTATCTCTTTTTGAGATAAAGAGCTTTACTTTGAAAAACTGAGCATCCTTGTCATTAGGAACCAGATCAATGACGCTACACATCACCCCATTTTTGGTTTCTTCACCTAAAAGAATGTACTTATAGCCTTCTTTGTATGCATCATAGATTTTAGAGGGTGTGATCTCATCTTCGTCAGGATCATAGTTATCGATATTCACTTCATTTACATCAGGTAGATATGTCCAGACCGTTGTTCCATTGTTAATCACTACCTGTTCCTCCAGTTCAAGTCTATATTTGTCTGACTGAACAACTATTTTACCTTCAAATTTATCATTTATGCCATCAGCTTCGTTGATCAACGAATTGCTTATATCCGCACTGTAAGCATTAATGGACCTTATCTTATCACTCATGCCATCAAGAATTGTTCTTGCCTCAGGGTCATACTGCGCAAAAACATTCGCCATTCCAACACATACCAACGCCACCAGAATTATTACTTTTTTCATCTGTCTATTTTTATGTGAGCGACCCCTTAAGTTACCAAACCACTCACCAATATAATATTTTAATTTCTTTGCAAGCCGTGCAAAGTTAGTCTAAATCATTCAATAATTGTTCCAAACTATACTCATCAGGAATAAGAACTTCTCGAGCCTTACTTCCTTCAAATGCACCCACAATACCTGCAGCTTCTAATTGGTCAATAAGCCTGCCAGCTCTGTTGTAGCCAAGTTTCAATTTACGCTGGATTAATGAAGTACTGCCCTGCTGGTGCATGACTATAAGCCTGGCCGCATCTTCAAAAAGTGTGTCCCTGTCCGATAAGTCAATATCTCCTACGCCAGAGCCTTCATCTTCACCTACGTATTCAGGAAGGATGTAGGCCGTCTCGTAACCTCTTTGCGAACCTACAAAATCACATATTTTATCTACTTCCGGTGTATCTACAAAGGCACATTGCAAACGAATAACATCTGAACCTTGTGAAAACAGCATGTCACCCATACCAATCAGCTGGTCAGCGCCACCGGCATCAAGAATCGTCCTGGAATCGATTTTTGAAGTTACTCTAAAGGACAGACGCGCAGGGAAGTTGGCTTTAATTACGCCGGTAATTACATTTACTGAAGGTCGCTGGGTAGCAACTACTAGGTGTATTCCTATAGCACGAGCCAGCTGAGCCAGCCTTGCAATAGGAGTTTCTACCTCTTTGCCGGCGGTCATCATTAAATCTGCTAATTCGTCTATGACCAGCACAATGTATGGCAAAAACTTATGCCCATTCTGTGGATTTAAACTACGAGAAACAAATTTGGCATTGTATTCCTTTAAATTCCGCGCTCCGGCGTCTTTGAGCAGATCATACCGTTGATCCATTTCAATACATAACGAATTCAATGTATGAACTACCTTTTTGGTATCGGTGATTATGGCTTCCTCACTATCCGGTAATTTTGCCAAGAAGTGCCTTTCTATCTTATTAAAAAGGGTGAGCTCCACTTTTTTTGGATCCACTAATACAAACTTAAGTTGGGATGGATGTCGTTTGTATAGAAGCGACGTTAACAGAACATTCAGTCCAACCGACTTACCCTGACCTGTAGCGCCAGCCATTAGTAAGTGCGGCATCTTTGCCAAATCAATTACATGCACCTCATTCGATATCGTCTTGCCCAATGCCACTGGAAGCTCTTTATCACTCTTCATGAACTTCTCAGTAGACAAAACCGAGCGTATACTCACCATTTCCCGATTCTTATTTGGCACTTCAATACCAATGGTCCCTTTACCTGGAATAGGAGCTATAATTCGTATGCCTAAGGCAGCTAAACTTAGTGCAATATCATCCTCCAGGTTTTTTATTTTGGAGATCTTGATTCCGGCATCTGGTACAATTTCATATAAGGTAACCGTAGGTCCAATGGTGGCTTTTATACTTGTGATACCGATCTTGAAGTTGACAAGAGTTTCAATGATCTTATCTTTATTCTGTTCCAGCTCCTCCTTAGTCACTTGCACTTTTGCACCATCGTATTCATTCAAAAGATCTAAGGTTGGATATTTGTACGATCCAAGGTCAAGAGTGGGATCATAATTTTCCTGTGAGACCGCCTTTTGCTCTTCTGTTTTTTCCTGTTCAACAGAGAATGAAGGTTCACTAATTTCTTTTTTCGGCGGTTGAGCTTTTGGCTTTTCTTCAGGGAGTGTCACATCCAGCTTTAAATTTGTTGGCTCCTCTTTTGGCCTTGGTTTAAGTGTTTCTTTTTTATCAAAAAGAAGCTCACTTTTATTTTTCACAACCCATTGATCTTCCTCATCAGGATATGAAGCGTCTTCATCTATTAAATCATCACTAACCACCTCATCCTCAAGCTTTTTGATGTCTTCTACGGCGCTTCCAATATTTTTCTCAATATCCACTACACCATCTTTCAGTACACCTTTGAAGCCCAATAAAGTGGTAACATTGAAAAAGTAGATAACAAAGACCAAAAATGAGAAGATCAAAAGAAGTAAAGTACCCCAACCTATTAAGCCTTCTAATACTAATGCTATCTCATAACCTACACCTCCACCAAGAAAGCCCCATTCTGAAACTCCCTCAGAGTTGTAGACCATATATCCGAATAAAATACTAACCCATATAGTGAAGAATAAGGTAAATGTTGTGGCTGAAAACAATGCAACCAACGTTCGCTTAAACACTATGCGGTATCCTAATACAAAAAGCCAGGGTGGAATTAAAAATGAAGCTAGGCCAAACCAGGCAAAAATGAATTTATGAGATATAATAGCTCCATAAAGGCCTAGCCAGTTTTCAGCTTCTCTGCCGGATTGAATGAGACCTGTGTCTCCAACAGCCCCAACAACGCTTTGATCCGCTTTACCTGTGAATAAATAAGACAAAAACGAGACAAACAAAAATAATGAACTGAGCAATAGAAAGAATCCAACCGTTAACTGAAATCGCTTGTCTTTCAGAAACTTAATTTCAAGACTTAACTTTTTGCCTTTACTTTTCTTCTTTGGTTGCTTGAAAGTATTTGACTTATATGTGTTTTTGGCCATTTCCTGGTAATGAGAGCAAGTAAAAAAATAATGCTCTATCGGATTAAAAAATAAACAAACCTATCAGGTTCGTATCTGATAAGCGAAATTAATGAATTTTCTACCTTTCTAAAGGTCTTCGATTGCCTTATTTAGTCGCTTAACAATAGCCGGCCCTTCATAAACAAACCCTGTATAAATCTGAATTAGGGAAGCTCCGGCTTTAATTTTATCAATAGCATCTTGTTCAGACATGATACCGCCGACTGCAATAATTGGAAATTCAGAGCCAAGTTTATCGCTCAAAAAAGAGATAACCTCGGTTGAACGATCTGCTAAAGGCTGACCACTTAGTCCCCCGGCACCTATCTGATCTACACTAGCCATCTCGGTTCTTAAACCTTCCCTTGAGATGGTTGTATTAGTTGCTATTAGTCCGTCGAGTTTTACTTCTTTGGCAATTTCCACAATATCAGCTAGTTGTTCCTCACTTAAATCCGGCGCTATCTTTAACAGTAATGGCTTTCTTTCTGGTTTTTTATTGTTCAGTGTTTGCAATTGAGAAAGTAGACGTGTCAAAGGTTCCTTGTCTTGAAGCGCCCTTAGGTTGGGCGTATTTGGTGAACTCACATTTACTACGAAGTAATCTACATATGGAAAAAGACCTTCAAAGGTCACAATATAATCATCGGTGGCATCTTCATTTGGAGTAACCTTATTCTTACCAATATTGCCCCCTACTATGACTTTTAACTTGCGTTTTTTTAATCTTTCAATGGCTGCGGTCATTCCCGAGTTATTAAAACCCATACGATTTATAATGGCCTTGTCTCTTGGCAGTCTGAAAAGTCGTGGTTTGTCATTACCCGGCTGTGCCTTTGGGGTAATGGTGCCAATCTCAATAAAACCAAAGCCGAAAGCCGAAAATTGATCAATAAGCTTGGCATCCTTATCAAATCCTGCAGCCAGACCCACGGGGTTCTTGAACCTCAATCCGAAAAGATTTCTCTCCAGCTTAGTTGACTCATAGCTATATATAACTTTCCATAGCTGAGAAACACCGGGTATTTTACTTAAAAAACTCACCAGCGAAAAGGTGAAATGATGTACTTTCTCAGGATCGAACTGGAAAAGGATAGGGCGAAGTATGTGTTTATACAAGGGTTGAAAGTTTGATGCAAATGTATTTTATGTTAATTGAAATCACTAGATAAGCTAATTTTTAAGTCTGAAAACGTATCCCTTAGAGCTTATCCTCGAATACTCAAAAGAAACATTTAATTCAGTACCATATATGAGTTATCAGTTAGTTACCATATCACCTAATGTTTTAAGCGGAACACCAGTATTTTATAATACTAGGGTTCCAATCAAAAACCTCTTCGATTACCTAAAGGCAGGCGATAGTCTGGAGGACTTTTTAATAGACTTTCCATCGGTGTCAAAAGAACAAACATTGAAAGTATTATCTCTGGCAGAAACGATTATTACAATAAATCCTGATCCTGGTGAAGCTGCTGCTTGACGAAAACCTGCCTGTTAGATTAAAGTATCGTTTCAACAAGTCAATTCCTTTAAGTACCGTAAGTGACGAAGGCTGGAGTTCGACAAAGAACGGTGAGCTATTAAAATTGATGCGTGGGAACGGTTTTACAGTCTTAGTAACGGCAGATCAAAATTTAAGGTACCAACAAAATCTAGCAAAGTATGAGATAGTGATCATCTTATTGATCAGTCGTACTAATCGCTATCAAGACTTGATTAGTTAGTTACATTCCTGATATCGAAGCTACCTTGCCACCGAATATCTCACATGGGGTTATTGAAATAAAATCAAAATAAAGTTATTTAATTTAATCAAAGACCACATATCAAGAGTTAACTCCTGGGATGAAACTCCTGGATAACCTGTCTCAAGTAGTCACGATCCAGATGAGTATAGATCTCAGTAGTAGTTATCGATTCATGGCCAAGCATTTCCTGTACTGCCCGTAGATCGGCGCCACCTTCAATTAGATGGGTAGCAAATGAATGACGAAATGTATGCGGACTGATTGTTTTGTTTAGACCCACTTTTTTGGCCAACTCCTTTATGATGGTGAAAATCATAACTCGAGTCAATTGTTTCCCTCTTCGGTTTAAAAAGACGAAATCAGAATGTCCTTCGGCTACGTTGAGATGCACCCTCACTTCTTCTTTATAGATCTTTATATACCTAAGCGCATCTTTTCCTATCGGTACCAGCCGCTCCTTATCGCCCTTGCCGATTATTCGCAAAAACCCTATGTCTTCATATACATTCGAAAGTCGTAGATTCACAAGTTCACTGACACGAAGCCCACTGCTGTATAATACTTCCAGGATTGCTCTGTTTCGTTGACCTTCAGGCTTAGAATGGTCTATGCCTTCTAATAGTTTTACGATCTCCTCATAGCTGAGCGTATCCGGCAGTTTTCGACCAAGTTTTGGACCTTCAATCAACTGAGTGGGGTCCTTATCGATGAGTTCATCATAAATAAGGTATTTATAAAACGCTTTAAGGCCGCTGATTATTCGCGCCTGAGAATGAGCGGTCATTCCCAGGTCATTAATGTATTCTAGAAAATCCTTTAGATGGACCGATTCTACCTGTAAAGGCGAAATGCTCGCATTGGACAATTCCATAAACTGTTTTAGCTTTACTACATCGTGAATGTAAGCTTCCACAGAATTATCTGATAGCGACCTTTCGAGCCGGAGATAGTTCTTAAATTGCTTAATGTACTGATCCCAATTCACTGATTTTAAAACTGCGAAGAATTTATGAAGATCATCATAATAAACGGGCCAAATCTAAACTTGCTTGGTAAACGAGAACCGGAAATATATGGGGACCAGAACTTCGAAACGTTTTTTAATAAGCTCAAATCCAGTTTTTCAGACCTCCAAATTGATTACTTTCAGTCTAATATTGAGGGAGAGCTGGTTGACAAGTTGCAACAGGTAGGTTACGGTTATGACGGAATTATTTTAAATGCTGCCGCCTACACACATACTTCCGTTGCTATTTCCGATGCTATCGGCGCTATTGAAACTCCTGTGTTGGAAGTCCACATCTCCAATATTTATGCTCGTGAAGAATTTCGCCATAAAGGTATTATTAGCGGGAATTGTGTAGGTATGATCAGTGGGCTCGGCCTCGAAGGGTATTTGCTGGCGTTAACCTATTTCATCAATAAGGCAAATGATTAGCTTCTATCCCGGCCCATCAAAGGTCGATGAAAATATTCCCCGGTATGTGCAAGACGCCTATGATACAGGCATTTTGAGCATCAATCACCGCAGTGATGAGTTCATGGAGTTAGCGAAACTCACTGTTATTGAGCTAAAAGCAAAGCTAAACATCCCTGAAAACTACTCTGTATTCTTCGTGTCGTCATCTACCGAGTGTTGGGAAATAATTGCACAATCACTCGTCAACAGCGGAAGTCTTCATTTTTACAATGGCGCGTTTGGTGAAAAGTGGTTGAAATATACGGAAAAGATAAGATCGAATGCAATTGGTCATCGGTTTGAGATGAATGACAAACTGAAAACTTTAGAACCCGAATTAGATACGGATACCATTTGCATCACGCAAAATGAAACTTCCAACGGTACTCAGATTCACAACTATCAAATAGAGGAGCTTCGAACAAAATTCCCAGGTAAGCTTATCGCTGTAGATGCTACTTCCTCGATGGCAGGAATTAACCTCGATTACAAGAATGCCGATTTTTGGTATGCTTCTGTTCAAAAATGTTTCGGTCTTCCTGCAGGATTGGCGGTAGTGGTTTGCTCTCCAAAGGCAGTAGAAAAAGCGCTCGAAATCAATGATACATGCAGATATAACAGCCTCCCATCCATAATAAAAATGATGCAAAAGTATCAAACTACACATACACCAAATGTTATGGGTATTTATCTATTGAATAGGGTAATGCAGGATAGAAAGAATATCAGGTTTATTGATCAGAAAATTAGAAATAGATATTCAATGTACTCAGCACTTTTAGATGAGGTTAGTTTAAAACATTTAGTAGAGAATAAAGAGGTGCAGTCCTATACGGTAATCCCTGTAAGCAGCGATATAAAAACTATCTCGAGATTAAAAATGGAGGCTCGAAAAGAAAGTTTAATTCTAGGGAACGGATATGGAAACCTAAAGGAAACTACTTTTAGGATTGCCAATTTCCCGTCCATAAAAATGGATGAAATTACTTTACTCAAAAACTTCTTGTTAACACATCGGTAATCTTCAATTCAGTTACTTTACACGATGTTGAATTTCAAGGAGATTTTTTCGGTTACACTGATACTTTTCTCAGTAATTGACATTTTGGGCTCAGTACCTATAGTAATTAATCTTCGGAAGAAAGAGGGTCGGGTTCAGTCAGCTAAGGCCACCATCGTTAGCGGCATATTGATGATAACTTTCTTATTCGTTGGAGAATCAATATTGAAGCTATTTGGGTTAGATGTAGAATCCTTCGCTGTGGCCGGAGCCATCATTATGTTCATTATTGCCATGGAAATGATCTTGGGCATAACACTTTTTCGTGATGACCCTAATAGCAGTGGATCGGGATCAATCGTACCACTCGCTTTTCCTCTCATAGCCGGGGCAGGCACATTGACAACCATTCTCTCACTAAGAACGGTTTATGAAACACCTAACCTCATTATTGGAATTGTTGTGAATCTATTATTTGTTTATCTCGTCTTAAAGTCTACGAACTGGCTGGAAAGGAAATTGGGCAGTTCCGGATTCAGTGTAATGCGCAGAGTATTCGGTATTATTCTTCTTGCTATTGCAGTCAAAATATTTAAAGATCAAATCCATTTGATATGATTACAATTTATACCGACGGATCTGCTAAAGGTAATCCCGGACCTGGCGGATATGGTGTGGTGATGAAAACCACAGTGAATGGAAAACCTTATCGTAAAGAACTTTCTGAAGGCTTTTTGAACACTACCAATAACCGAATGGAGTTATTGGCTGTCATCAAAGGTTTAGAATCACTTAAAAAGCCCGGAACAGTGGTAACCATCTATTCGGACTCTAAGTATGTTGTTGATGCAGTAGAAAAAGGCTGGCTTTGGGGTTGGGAAAAAAAGGGATTTAAAAATAAGGCGAACATTGACCTTTGGAAGAGATTTATCCCCGTATTCAGAGCACACAAAGTAAAGTTTCAATGGGTAAAAGGCCATGCCGGAATTCCTGAAAATGAGCGGTGTGATGAGTTAGCTGTAGCTGCAGCTGAAAGCGGTGACCTGAAGAGTGACGTCGGTTATGAAGCGTAACATTAATACCATTACTCTGGTAGTACAAGATTATGATGAAGCCATAGCCTATTACACCAAAAAGCTGAGGTTCAAACTGATTAGCTATATTGACCAAACGTTGGGTTCAGGTATCGCCTGATAACAGCGGTATTAACCTACTACTAGCTCAAGCTATAACTGAAGAACAAAAAAATGCCGTTGGAAATCAGGCCGGAGGACGGGTATTTCTTTTTTTGCATACCGATGACTTTAAAAGAGATTATAGCCAAATGAGAATCGATGGAGTAAAATTTCTGGAAGAACCACGTAAAGAGACATATGGCGCTGTAGTCGTTTTTGAAGACTTATATGGGAACAAATGGGACTTGATTGAGGTGAATACCTAAAGTACTCATGTAAATTTCCGCCGAAGCATCAATTGCGTTCTTAATACACGTCAATATAATTATATTCACGTAAAATAGATCAATTCAATTAATTCATTAAACTATCTGATATACAGTGCTTTAGTTATCGTCAGAAATTTCGGATTCACTGATAAAGGATTTAAATTAGAGAATGGGCTTCAGATTCATTCCATCCGATTATAAGATTGAATCACGAAAGATTTATTTAATCTCAGTAGTAGCCTTTAGTGTTGTGATGACCCTTCTGTTAATAGCTGAATTGACGATTGATTTACATGCGCTGGAATTTCGAATCATCCTTATTCAGAGTATAATAAGCTGCCTTTTTGTCGGCTTTGTCATCAAATATCCAAACGCAAATTTATTTAGGTGGCTTTTTATTGTCCTGGTCTATGGGTTTATTGAAACTAATTTTTTAGCTGATCCAAAAACATTTCATGTCATCGTTTTTTGGTCCACATTCATTCCATTAATGAGTCTCATTACGCATGGTGTTAAGCCGGCGCTCATCTGGACGATAGTAATGCTGCTCACGCTAATTTTCAACTATTTCCTTGTTTTGGAGGTAGTAGGTACAAATTATACTATTCAAGTCTATGCCTTGTCCTACCTAGCGGCAGGAATAATTTTTTCATGCGGAATTATTGCATTTAACTTATTCCTTTATTCATTGCTAGGCGGCGCTTACAATCTGGTATCGACGAAAAATTTATTGATTGATAAACGAAATGAAGAGCTTAAAAAACAAACTGAAACACTTACCGCTTCAAATGATACCAAAGAAAAGTTATTCGCCATAATAGGTCATGACCTGCGTAGCCCCCTGGCTTCCCTTAAAACACTACTTGAACTGTCAACCGACAAAAGCATAAGTGTAGAAGATTTCTTAAATCAATCGGCCAACTTAAAAAAAGGTGTGGAACACATGTACTTTACCTTAAATAACCTGCTGCATTGGGCGGGTAGCCAATTGGAGGGTCTCACATCAAAACCGGTAAACACGCAGCTTCATTCAATAGTCGAGAGTAACTTTAATCTTTTTGAAGGCATATCAAACGACAAAAATATTACATTGATCAATGCGATTGATACAGAATTATCAGCCTGGGCCGACGCAGATCAGATCAATGTGGTACTCAGGAATCTGATTAGCAATGCGCTGAAATATACACAAGAAGGTGGGAATGTTACCGTTACCGGCAGTTTAGATAAAGAATTCTGTCAAATTGAAGTGACGGATAATGGAATAGGGATGACAGAAGAGCAAGTTACCAAACTGTTCAGCGAAGAAAACTTCTCTCACCTGGGAACCAAAGGTGAAAAGGGCACAGGTTTGGGTCTTAAAATCTGCCGTGAAATGATTGAACTAAACGATGGTAAAATTTGGGTTGAAAGTGAGTTCGGTCAAGGATCTATATTCAAACTTTGTATTCCTGCCATTAGCTACGAGTTACAGGAATAAGGGCTTAGATAGAAAAAGGAAGAAATTTTCAAATTATATTTGTATGTACAAACAATATTTATAATTTAGAAGCTCATATGGGAAAAGAAAAGACAAAATATTGCACCTGTTTGTATTATTCGGCCAACGCACTTTCAAGAATAATGACTAAAATCTCCGATGAAGAATTTGCTATTACCGGACTGAGTTCATCGTATGCCTTTTTACTTATGATTGTTAACGAAAACCCAGGTGTCCAACCTACTGAAATTAGTCATCAAATGCAGCTTACACCCTCTACGGTTACCCGACTCATCGAAAAAATGGAATACCGCAACTATTTAGAAAGAAAAACGGTGGGTCGAACTACCGAAGTATACCCCACCAAACAGGCTAAGGAACTTCATCCGAAGATTCAAAAGGCCTGGGCCAACCTTTATAATAGATATTCTACCGTTTTGGGTAAAGAATTTAGCAAGCAACTGACTGCCGATATTTATAAGGCTACTCAAGTATTATAACTAACTAGAATAAAATGAAAGCAAAAGTTGGAATCATAGGCTCTGGAACAGTAGCTAAAACACTGGGCGAAGGTTTTATTAAACATGGGTATGATGTTATGCTTGGAACCAGAAACCAGGAGAAATTGAATGAATGGAAGGCTAGTGAGGGTGAAGGAGCCGTTTTAGGAAGTTTATCAGAATCAGCTTCTTTCGGGGATATTATTGTGCTTGCGGTAAAAGGCGCTGCAGCCAAGGGAGCCCTGGAATTGGCGGGTGCGAATAACCTGAGTGGTAAAACGATAATGGATGCTACAAATCCTATCTCCGACGCTCCTCCGGTTAATGGAGTGCTTCAGTTTTTCACAGCACAGAATGATTCCCTCATGGAGCAGCTACAGCAATCCTTCCCTGATGCTAATTTTGTAAAAGCATTTAGCAGTGTGGGTAGCGCAAAAATGGTAAATCCAACTTTCGAGGTAAAACCCAGTATGTTCATTTGCGGCAATAATGCCGCAGCCAAACAAGAAGTAAGTAAGATCATAGATCTATTTGGCTGGGAAACCCTGGATATGGGCCAGGCAGAGGCCGCCAGAGCCATTGAAGCGCTGTGCATGTTATGGTGTATTCCGGGATTCACGAATAATCAGTGGAATCATGCTTTTAAACTTTTAACACAATAATCATTAACCTCTAAATAAAATTTAAAATGTCTAAAAAAGTCTTAATTACAGGAGCCAGCGGTGGGTTTGGTGCGCTTACGGTAAAAACGTTACTCAAGGAAGGCCACAAGGTAGCGGCTACCATGCGTAATTCCGCATCAAAGAATAAGGGGATAGCTGATGAACTTTCAGGCCTTGGCGCTGAAATCATAGAAATGGATGTTACCAGCGATGATAGCGCCAACCAGGGAGTTTCCAAAGCTACCGAGCTGATGGGTGGTCTTGATGTGGTGATAAATAATGCCGGTGTTGGGGTATTGGGAATTCAGGAAAATTTTACTGTTGATGATTTTAAAAAGCTATTTGAAGTAAACGTTTTTGGTGTGCAGCGTGTCACACGAGCTGCTCTTCCTCACTTAAGATCACAGGGCTCGGGGTTGGTCATTTTTGTTTCCAGCTTGTTGGGAAGGGTGACACTACCTTTTTATGGCCCGTATAATGCCTCCAAGTGGGCGCTGGAAGCCTTGGCAGAAAATTATCGTATTGAGCTTTCAGGTTTCGGTGTGGACTCGGTAATTGTAGAACCCGGCGGTTTTCCTACCACTTTCTTCAATAGCCTGATTTTACCATCAGATACGTCCAGAGATGAAGGATACGGTGAAATGGTAAATGCACCCAAACAACTTTTTGATAGCTTCGAAGGCGCTTTGGCGGGAAATCCGGATCAAGACCCACAACTAGTAGCCGATGCCGTTTCCAAACTGGTTACTACTCCTGCCGGACAACGTCCTGTACGAACCGTGGTTGATAATATGGGTATGGGAACACACATAGACCCTTACAACAAGCAACTGGACCAAATCCATGAAGGCATTTTTGGCGCTTTTGGCATGGGCGATATGTTGAAACTTAAAGTATAAAGTAAAAAATGAGAACAGGTGATTATTATGATCGCCTGTTTTTATTACTTCACTTGTTTACAACGAATTACTTCTCTTATCTTTTAGGTCAATTGAGTTGTATTCATGGTCCGGTCCTTACCAATATTACTGGTAGTTCTATAATCGTCAATCTTAAACCAATGAACACAATTTATGATCGTATCGGTATTAATTATTCGGGGACCCGACAGGCTGATCCAAGAATATCAGCACAGATATATTCCAAATTAAAGGATGCTAAGCGAATTATAAATATCGGAGCAGGAACGGGGTCATATGAGCCTGATGATATGGATCTTGTAGCCGTTGAACCGTCCTCCGAGATGATAGCTCAGCGAAGTAGTAAAGCCCATCCAGTGGTAAAAGGCTTTGCAGAAAAACTTCCTTTTGAGAAGAATAGCTTTTCGCATGCGATGACCGTGCTTTCAATGCATCATTGGGAAAACAAAGATCAGGCCTTTAGAGAAATAAATAGAGTAGTTTCAGAAAGCTTTGTAGCAGTAACATGGAATCCTGAAGCTGAGCCATTTTGGCTGACCAGAGATTATTTTCCTGAGATCTATGAAAAAGACAAAAAAACATTCTCAAAAAAAGATGAGTTGGATAAATATTTTGATGACTTAGAGGTATCCAAATTAATGATTCCGGAAGACTGTAAAGATGGTTTTCTGGCCGCTTTCTGGAAAAGGCCAAAAGCCTATTTAAATGATAAGGTTAGAAAGTCAATTTCAGCTTTTGCCAAATTAAATGACTGTTCAACGGGCTTGCAAAAATTACAGAGCGATTTGGACAATGGAGCTTGGATGGATAAAAATCGAGACATTCTGGACGCTTCATTTTTAGACGTTGGATATATAGTAGTATCAGCGAAAGTGAAAAATCCCTGACATGAACACCCACGGGCAATACAGTACAAGCATTTTTTAAAAAAAGTCGGTACAAACCCAAGGTTGGCCCATCTGAAGGACTAAAAGTAAAAAAGCCAGAATCGTATGACCCTGGCTTTGATTTACGTTCTGATTTAATTAGTTGCGTTTATAATATTTTACAAAGTCCTGCCCCTTGAAAGAAGGTCTTCTGGGTTCAACTCTTACTACAGTTTTTTTAGTCGTTGAGCGCTTCTCTTGTTTAAGCTGTTTGTTATTCACACGCTTCGCCTGACGCATAATAGCCGACTCCTTGTTCTTCTCAATAACTATCTTTTGATTTACCACTTTGAATGGAATTCTTCTGGGCTCATCCTCAATAATGACCTCAAAATAATATGACCCCTCGTCAAAAACTGTCAGGTTGAACGCTCTTTCATATACACCGGAAGCTGAAATAGACTGCCCATACAATACCTGTCCAAATAGGTCTTTTATATATAAACTATCCCCCTCTTCAACACCGGATAAAGTTAAAACGGATGTTTTCCCATCTATTAGCTTTCGCAGAGTTGGATTTACACTCGCATTACCTTGTAACGCTGTGAATAGCAGTGCCAGTACAATGGATTTTCTGGTTAACTTTTTCATCGCATTAATAATTTACAATGCAAATGTATACGAAGGGTGTATCACGAAGAATGAGGATTTTAGCTAAAATATGTGTTAAATTATCATATATTTTATCATATGATATATAATGGGTTAAAATAAAATATATTTATATCAATTGAATGAATGTCTGTTTCGGTAGAAGGTAAATAATTAGACAGAAACTAGTTCTTTACTCAGGGCTGATCTCAACCCGCCCAGTTCTCTCTATCCAGGCTGCGGTATTGAATGGCTTCAGCAAGGTACTCAATTTTGATTTCATCCGAACCGGCGAGGTCGGCAACGGTTCTTGACACTTTTAAAATCCTGTCATAGGCCCGTGCCGAGAGGCCTAATTTTTCCATGGCTGTCTTTAGTAATGTTTTTCCAGCTTCATTAATAGCGCAAACCTCTTTCACCATTTGACTGGGCATCATGGCATTACAATGCAAGGCTTTGTCTTTTTCGAAACGTTTGGTCTGTACATGTCGGGCCTCGATCACACGGTTGCGTATTTCTGCACTACTCTCTGTTTTTACAATACCGGTCATCTCATCGAATGAAACAGGTGTGACCTCCACATGAAGATCAATACGATCTAATAATGGCCCACTCACCTTACTCAAGTAGCGTTGTACCACGCCAGGCCCGCAAACACATTCCTTCTCCGGATGGTTATAATAACCACAAGGACATGGGTTCATACTGGCAATGAGCATAAAGTTGGCCGGATAGTCATGCGAAACTTTGGCCCTTGAGATGGTAACCCTACGCTCCTCCATGGGTTGACGCATCACTTCCAATACTGTGCGTTTAAACTCGGGCAGCTCATCTAAAAATAAGACACCATTATGCGCTAAGGAGATCTCGCCTGGCTGCGGGTTTCCTCCTCCACCTACCAAAGCCACATCACTAATAGTATGATGCGGACTGCGATAGGGCCTTGTTGAAATCAAAGAAGCCTCTGTGCCTAACTTTCCCGCTACAGAATGGATCTTTGTAGTTTCCAGAGCCTCATGCAGGGATAAGGGAGGCAAAATGCTTGAAAGTCGCTTTGCCAGCATCGTTTTACCTGCACCCGGTGGGCCGATCATGATAACATTATGCCCACCAGCCGCAGCAATCTCCATAGCTCGCTTTATATTATCCTGGCCCTGCACATCGGAAAAGTCCACCCCATAGTTGTTCAATTCTGCCATGAAAACATCACGTGTGTCTACTTCCAGGGGTCGGATCTCACGCTGGCCTTCGAAATACTCGATAGCTTCCTTAAGTGAGGTCACTGCTATCACCTCCAAATCGTTTACTATGGCTGCTTCAGTTGCATTTTCTTTAGGCAGGACAAAGCCCTTAAAACCTCTTTTTCTGGCTTCAATAGCTATAGGTAATACACCTTTGATCGGTCGGAGATCGCCATCCAGCGATAGTTCGCCCATAACTACATATTCGCTCATTTTTTCACCAACGAATTGTTGAGATGCCTGTAGTACGCTCAGGGCAATAGGAAGATCATAAGCGCTGCCTTCCTTTTTTATATCTGCGGGAGCTAAATTTACAACTACCTTTTGGCGAGGCATACGCAACCCATAATGTTTTAACGCAGATTCTACACGATGCGCACTTTCCTTAACAGCGCTGTCAGGAAGCCCACTGATCCAAAATTTAGTGCCTTGTATTACCGTAACCTCAATAGTAATAATCCTGGAATCGACTCCAAAAACAGCAGCGCCATAGTTTCTGGATACCATTATTTAGTAAGCCTTTCTATCAGTAGAATTAAGAGATGAATGATTTTAATGTGGATCTCCTGAATACGATCCGCATAGCCAAAATGGGGTACGCAAATCTCTACGTCTACTTTACCTGAAACCTTTCCTCCCCCGTTGCCAGTAAGTGCAACTACCTTGGCGCCTGTTTCTTTTGCTGCTTTGATGGCTTCTAAAATGTTTGTAGAATTACCACTAGTACTTATGGCCAAAATAACATCTTTTTTTGAGGCCATAGCCGTAATGAAGCGGGAAAAGACATAGTCATAGCCATAATCGTTCCCAACACATGAAATATGGCTTGAATCTGAAATTGCTATTGCCGGTAGCGGCCTTCGGTCATCTCTGTAGCGGCCTGTAAGCTCCTCTGCAAAATGCATAGCATCACAGTGAGAACCTCCGTTTCCACAGGAAATAGCCTTACCTCCACTTTTAAAAGCTTTAGCAAAAAGTTGCGCTGCTTCCTCTATAAGAGTAATATTTTCCTTGTTTCGTATGAAGCTATCAAGAACATCCGAAGCTTGTAGCAGCTCCTGCATGATTAGATCTTTGTACACCATAAAGGTAAATTACGATTCGGATCCTACACCCATATCGTCTACGGCAGCAGAGGAACTCCCTTTAGCTTCTTGTAGGTCAAACATTTTGGCTTTGTAAGAATTTGCCTCATGTTCGAGTCTTGCTATCTCTTTTTTGGAGCCCCTTCCAGCAACATTCATCATGAGCATATTAATTGCAAAAAGGACTAGGCCCAGTACAGAAGCGTATATCATCCAATCCATTCTTTCTCTCAACCATAACAAAAATTCAAAATCCTCAGAACGGTAGTTCACATAAATTGAAATCAGTAAAAGGAAGAAATGAAAGAGAAAGTAAACAATGTAGAATATAGACTTAGGCTTCTTCATAGGGGATATTACAAATAAATGTTGGCATTTGAGCCTCGAAAATAAAGCTACAAAAATTAATCAAGTATTCTGCATGGCGCTTAGCTTTTTGTAAAGGCCATCATTTTGAAGTAACTGATTATGGGTTCCCCGTTCGATTATTTCTCCACTTTGTATTACAACTATTTCATCAGCATGCTGGATTGTACTGAGCCTATGGGCTATTACAATAGAAGTCCGGTTTTTCATAAGGTTGGAAATAGCTTGTTGCACCAGCATTTCAGATTCAGAATCCAGAGCAGAAGTAGCTTCATCTAAAAGTAATATCGGAGGATTTTTAAGTACGGCCCTAGCTATACTAACACGCTGGCGTTGTCCACCAGAAAGTTTCATGCCTCGATCTCCAATATTGGTTTGATAGCCATTTCCCTGCTCCATAATAAATTCATGAGCGTTAGCAATTTTAGCTGCCTGAACTACGTCCTCCTCTGCCACATTTTCGATACCAAATGCGATGTTATTAAAGATAGTGTCATTAAATAGTATTGATTCTTGCGTAACGATACCCATGAGCCGACGCAAATCTTCAACCTTCACCTCTTTCAGCAAATGTCCGTCAATTTTAATATCACCCGCAGTAGGATCATAAAACCGAGGTATCAAATCCACTAAAGTTGATTTACCTCCCCCGGACTGGCCTACCAGGGCCACGGTCGTGCCCTTTTTGATCTTAAGGTCTATTCCATTAAGCACGGGGTCTTTATCATATTTGAAATGAACTTTATCAAACTCAATAACATCTTGAAAACCAGCTAAGGTTTGTGCGTCTGAAGTATCCTTTATATCTGGCTCTGTATCTATGACTGAAAAAATCCGTTCCCCTGAAGCAATGCCTTTTTGCACTCCTGATAGCCCTTGCGAAAAGGCTTTGGCCGGTGATATAATTTGTGAGAAAATAGCAAGATAGGTAATGAACTGACTGGCATTTAAGGTAGAACTGTCGTTAAGAACGAGCGACCCTCCATAATATAAAATAACGGTGATAATACCTACTCCTAAAAACTCTGAAATTGGAGAGCCAAGATCTCTGCGGTAAGAGTACCCCAGGTTAACCTTTCTGTAATAATTTGTTTCTTCATTGATCTTTTTTGTAACATACTCTCTGGCATTGAAAGCCTTGATAATCCTCATTCCTCCAAGGGTCTCATCGAGAATATTAACAATCCTACCTAACGACTCCTGGCTTTTAATCGCTTTTCTTTTCAACCTTTTCACAATGTAACCCAACACTCCTCCTGCTACAGGTAAAATGAGAATCGTAAAAAAAGTAAGCTTAGCTGAAATGGCGAACAAAGCTATAAAGTAAATGATCACCTGCACTGGTTCGCGGAAGAGCGCCTTAGGGCTGGCTAATACCGAGGCTTCCACTTCTTGTACGTCATTTGTAATTCTAGACATCAAATCGCCTTTTCTCTCGTTAGTGAAAAAGCCGAGGTGCATTCTAGACACCTGTTTATAAATGGCCATGCGTAAATATTTGACAGCGTCTAACCGAATACGCGCACTTATGATAGTGGCGAGGTATCTAAACACATTTGTAAGAAAAACAGACCCAAGAACTACAATACAAACAAAAACCAATGCTTGAGTTTCGCCATGTTCGCTAATTACATTGGTGAAATAGTAATTAAAATAGTCACTTAGATAATCCGTACTTAATTCGAACTCTTTCGGCTTCTCATAAACCTCATCAGGAGTAAGCTTAAACAAAACATTAAGCAAGGGAATGAGCATGGCCAGGTTAAAAACACTAAATATCACACTGAGTAATATAAAAATTACGTACTGAGGGATATACAAACTTAGGTTGCGCGCGTAACCGAATATTCGAAAAAATGTCTTCATAAGCTTAAAGGGTGCAAGTTAGGCCTTCGAGATTAAAACTCGTTCAAACGTTGTGGTACGTTCCATCGTAATACCACAGAGGTGAAATTTGTATCATTTGATAAACCTTGTTGGGCACTATCCAGCTGGCGATAAATGTGTTTCAGATCAATAAAGAAGTTATGCTTCCAGTGGTATGAAACTGTGAGGTCGGCAAATGTGAGATCAGTATCAATACCCTGACCAATTTCATTTCCGAAGTCTGCCTCGCGAGTTGTGTTCTGCAGTAAAATGTTTTTCCCGAAATTGCGTCCAATTTCATCTTCACCATATGTCGCTAAAATAAGCTTCCCGGTTATACTAAGTTTATCCACAGGCTGGTAGCGTACTATACCTACTACCTCTCTGAAATTGGCTCCCAGCGGGTGCGCTAGGGGCTGGCGATAGTTAGAGTAACTTCCATACTGGGTATTGTGAGAATAGGCATAAGGTCTTGCCACGTTTATCTCACCTTGTAAATCCAGGTTGCTGATACCAAATGCGTCAATATATTCGCCACCAAGTTGAGCTCCCCATTTATTGCCCCACCAGCCGTTGCCCTCGGTAAGGTTGTCTAATAGAAACTCATCAAAGACCCACTGCCCATAGATCACCAGTCTTTTGGCTGGCAGCCACTTAAAGTCCACACCAACCAAGGCGTTATCCGGGCTTCCATTTTGTTGTTCTATCGCCCTGTAAAAGATTACTGGATTTAAATATTTCAATTCAAATGAATTATTCGATGTTGAATCCGAATTGCTGAAAATTATAGATTCAAAGACGCCAATGTTCAATTTCTCTCCTATGTTGAAGCTGAGATGATGAAGGGCCATGTATTTATCAGGATACCTTGAACTGCCCGTTAGACCTCCGGGGTTACCTTGCACGTCGGCAGTCATTTCCGTGAAAAGGTTGGTATAGTTGAATTTCCAAACTTTTGTATTGATCTTAAAAAACAGGTAGGCCGGAGAAAACCCCGATAAGATCATAGACCTGTAGCCGTTACCAACAGCAAACCGATCATGTCCAAACTGCATGTTGATATGCTTGGTGGCATCAAAGCTCAAATAACCTCTGGCGGTAAAGAAATCAACGCCATTCTCTTCGTAACCTTTCCAAAATCCTTCTTGAGGTACAGTAAGGTTACTACTTCTATAGGCACGAATGTAAGCGGGATTTACCATTTGATTTTCACCTATAAAGCTGTAAAAACTTACTTTTTTATCAATAACACCCCTAAGTTCCACACCCCGAGTGTTAATGAATGTATTCACATCGAAGGCAGATTCACGCCCAACTGAAAGGTGTAATACAGGATTAACATGTAAGTCAAAGTCTTCCGTACGGACCGAATATAAATCAGACTTCTTCTTGTAAAAATGTTTCCAAACGGGTTTTTTGGAATCATTATCAGCTTGATCGGTCCATTCCCAGCTATCATTTCTTATATAGTTGAAATTAAATTCATCCTGACTTGAAAGTTTAAACTCAGATGAAATGGAATCAATAAAGTTGACGACATCCTTGCGTTGATAGGCCCTCCAAGAGGAGTGATAATTAGAGTTAATCCTGCCTGATTTTATCTCATATCGATCTATTAGGTGATAATAGTCATCATTGAGTGGTATATTTACACTTTGGGAATGTAGATTAAACATAGAGGATACCGTAAACAGGCAAGCTAAGAATAGCCCTAAATTAAGCTTCATGTTGCCAAAATACGGTAAAAAATGTTTAAGGTACAGCTTGCAGATCATCTATTAATCAGTAACTTTGTGCCTCTTTTGAGAAAACGAGTAGAACCAGAAAGAAATGAAAAAAGACATACATCCGGAATATAAGAAAGTAGTTTTTCAAGATAGCTCTAGTGATTTTGCTTTTCTTACCAAATCAACAATGGGCTCGAAAGACACGATCAAGTGGGAAGATGGAAACGAATATCCTTTAATTAAAATCGAAGTTTCATCTGCTTCTCATCCTTTCTACACTGGCAAGAAATTATTTGTGGATACTGCTGGTAGAGTAGAGAAATTCAACAGGAAATACAAAAAGTAAGAAAATAAGAAATATTAATGAGATTCTAGTCTTCTAGAATCTCTATTTCTACTCTTACATTCTCATCAGCCTGGGTACTGTTCTTGTCATAGATCATACGTTTGCCACCCCAAGCTTTAATTTCCATCCGATCTGAATCCACTCCATTCTGAACTAACAGATCCCTTATTAGTTCTGCCCTTTTTTTTGATAATTCTTTTGCACCTCCTATGCCTTGCTTGTTAAGATTCGATAATGTGTAGTAGTCTTGCTCCTCACCCTTACTTATAATTTTACCCGGGTGCTTTCCATTAACATGCCCGTGAATACGGATTTTCATTTTGGGATTTTCCTCCATCATTGTTAGTAAGCTGTTGACTTCAAATTTAGACTCTGGGCGCATGATAGCAGCATCTTTGAAAAATGCAACATTGTACATTACCACAAAGTCTCCTATGCCATAGCGAATGAGATCAAAATTAACTTTATACACTCCCTCAAAAAAGTCGATATCAACCTTGGCAGTATCCGTTAAAGGATTAAAATAGTTGATTTCTTTTTGCTGTTTCCTAAAACCAAAGTTGTCTACAATGATTGACAGTTTGCCAGTGCCATTATCGGGGTTAGATATAGCTTGGATCTCACCCGCATTAAATTGCTGAATGCGCCTAGCACGCTCAGTATCTACAAGATCAACTGATCCATTCACCTCGGTAGCAGTCTGAGCATTATACAAATTCACCTTAAATCCAATTTGAGAAAGCTCTGTAATAACCTTTACTTCATCCGATTTACTTTCGCTTACCATTAAAGCCGTAGAATCGGTCGATTCCGTCGGCTCCTCAACAAAAGCGATTGAAGAATCTTGTTCGGCTTGGTCATCAGAAGAGTTTGGTGATACCTGTGGTAGGTTTGAAGTTGGTGTGTCTTCAACTTGGTCTACTTCGCCTCTTTTAACTCCACTTTCGTCTTTCTTTTTTATCGTGCTTTCATTCACAACGTCTATATCCGATCCAGTCTTGTTAACAAAAACCCAAGCATCCGAAAACAGCTCATTTTTGCGGGCTTCTAACATGGTAGCAACAGCATCATCGAAATCCTTATTTTGAGATATGTAGACGAAAAACAATCTTTTTGGCGTACTCCGACCATATTGAACATCGAATCCCTGTTCTTTCAAGAGGTTTGCATATGCTTTAGCGTAAGACTCTTTATTAATGGAATAGGCGCCAACGACCACATAATTACTTTTTGGCAACTCGTTAACCTGCACCACAGCCGAACTACCCAATAGGAAGACACATAAGAAGTTAAACAGGGTTTTCATAGAATATATCTTAATAATAGTCCAATTTAAACAACAATTGGCAATATTCTAGTGCAATTATGAAACTACTCGGCTAGTATTTCTATCTCCACTCGAACATTCTCTTTGGCCTTACTACTGTGTTTGTCATGGATCATGCGTTTACCTCCCCAGGCTTTTATCTCCATTCGACCTTCATCTATACCATTTTCTACTAGATATTGTCGGATCAATTCAGCTCGTCGGAGAGATAATTCTTTTGCACTACCGAATTTTTCCGAATTCAATTCGTCTAAAGCAAAGAAATTCTTACTCTCACCTTTAAAAATGATTTTACCTGGATGTTTACCATTCACATGGCCATGGATTTTAATTCTGTAATGCTCATTTTCCTTAAGCATCCCCAGCAAACTGTTTATTTCAAATTTTGATTCGGATCTCATAAGGGCTGCGTCTTTAAAAAAGTATACATTGTACATTGTTACAATATCGCCTACATGATACCTGACCAGATCTAGATTTACCAAGAGCACATCAGCTAGTAACTCTACATTGCCTTTTGCCGCATCTTCTGCCGGATTGTAATAATTTAACTCGAACTGCGCTCTTCTGTAGCCAAAGACATCTGCTATTAGTGTAATCTTTCCAGTTCCGTTTTTGGGGTCGGCCAGGCTTACATAGCTGCCGCTTTCAACAACATTGATCAGTTTGGCGCGCTCGCTGTCAACAATCTGCACGTCTCCTATGACGTCTTTTTTATTTTGGGCATTATGTAAATTCAAGAATACGGTTGCATCAGAAAGCGTATTAACCTCAAAGGTCAACTCATTCTTGCTAAGAATTTTTTCTATTCTAACCTCCTTTTCAACGTGGGATTGGGTTTCAACTACCGGCCCTTCTGAGGCCTTCATTGATTCCACTTCCGGGGCATTTACTTGCTCTATTTTTGCAATTGAATCGTTTTCTTCGTGTTCAACTTCTGTTTTGGGTGGCTGTGTCTGCTGTGCATCGGCATCAAGACATACGAATACCCAAGCGTCGGCAAAATCTGTGATTTTTCTTATCTCTCGCATTTCGGCTAACGATTCCCTATAATTTCCTGTAGCGTTCAAATAAACAAAGTATAGATTTTTCTTTCTGCTGAATCCATAATTGGCTTTATATCCCATGCCCTTGACCACAGACACGTATTTTTCAGCATAATTTTCCTTATTAGCAGAATATGCTCCAATGACCACAAAGTAACCCGTGGTTAATACGTTTAATTCATTATTTGATAACTTACCTGTATGAGCGAATAGCTGATCTGTTAAAGACAAAAAAGACAATAAAAATAAGGGTAAAAGAGCTTGAGCTTTCATGATGATATTTTGTTCAAGTAGCTATCTTGATTTTTTTTAGAATATGAAATGAAAAATTAAGTGATCGGTATAAAAATATTGCTTGCTTTCGAAAATACTAATTTGCTATTCTTCAAGAATCTCTATTTCAACACGTACGTTTTTATCCGCTTGTGAATCATGCTTGTCATAAAGCATTTTCTTTCCTCCCCAACCTTTAATCTCCATTCGGTCTTCTGCTATACCTTGATCCATAAGCCAGTGCTGGATAGTATAAGCCCTGTATAATGAAAGCTTTTTGGCGCTTGCGTGTGGTGTTCTTTCATGCGTCCCATTTAAAGAAAAGAAGTTCTTGTCGTCAAGATCCAAATGAAGCACTTCTCCTTTGGAGTTACCATTGGTATGGCCATGGATTCGTAGACGCATGTTTTCACTCTCCTTCATCATTGAAAGTAGTTGATTTAGCTGCATCACAGATTCTTCCTTCATAATAGCAGCGTCTATATAAAAGTAAACGCGCCACATGGTCATAAAATCTCCTTTATTAAATCGAATCAAATTAAAATTTACTGTTATTGAATCACCATTCACTTCTACTTGTCCATGTTCATTATTCTTAGGTTCGTCAAGATCAAATGTGTATTCCTCGGGTCTGAATCCAAAAATACCTGAGACAAACTTCACAAAGTGGGTTCCATTGTTTGGTTCCTTAATGATCAAACTCTCATTAGCCGGCAATCGCGAAATTAACCGATTTCGCTGCCCGTCATAGAATTCTATTTCACCTGTTACAGGCCTCGAGTTAGTCTGATTAATTGCTCTTAGAAAAATTTTATACTCCCCTTCCTTCAAAGCAGGCTCAGAAACCGGGACCTTTTCTTCTTTCATAAGCACAGGTTCGTCATTCATTTGCGTCATCTCGTCCTCTTCTCCCGCTGATTCCTCGATTACTTCAGGTTCGGCAGTTTTTGTAAGGCCTAAAAACTCCATCCCTGTTAAATGAGCTTTTGAAAAATTGCCGTTGTATAGCCATGTATCTGCCAATTCAGGAAATTGATCTCTAATTGCAAAAACTTTGGATCGGCTCGCTTCGAGATCTTTAGAACTAAACACAACTACATAATGGAGCTTATTAAAATTATTTTGAATTACTGAAAGAGCAAATCCTTTATTCTGATAGGCACTTAGTAGCGATTCTGCATTTGATTCTTGTTCGAAGGCGCCTATTACAACATGGCTTTTGTAGTCAGAATAGTCATTCTGTGCTGTAAGGCTGGTTATTAAAGCCAGTAGACAAAGGAGCAAACTATACTTTTTCATATTACTGATCAGCTGTTATTTCAATTTCCACGCGAACATTTTGATCGGCTTGAGTGTCATGCTTATCGTAAATCATTTTTCTGCCACCCCAACCTTTGATTTCCATTCTATCCTCTGCTATTCCTTGACCTATAAGCCAATGTTGAATGGTGTAGGCTCTGTACAAGGAAAGCTTTTTAGCGCTTCCATTGTCCTCCTTATGGTTTGCATTAAGCGTGAAGAAGTTCTTATCCTCAGGATCAAGATGAATGATCTTACCATGTGAGTTTCCGTTGGTGTGTCCGTGAATTCGCACCTGGTATTTCTCATTCTCTTGAAGCATATCCAGCAGACTATTCAGCTCATATATTGACTCATTTTTCATAATCGCTGCATCTCTAAAGAAGTAGACATTGTACATTATTAGTACATCTCCTTTCTTATATCTCTCAAGCTCAAAGTTTACTATTATAGAATCACCGATGGTATCAATGTAAGCGGACGTAGAATCCGTTACGGGGTCATCAAGATCGATAGTATACTGTACTTCCTTAAAGCCAAAAATATCGGAAGCCACCTTTATTCTATTGGTTCCGTTGTTCGGCTGCCGTACATTTACAATTTCGTGTGACTTAGCTACCATTAATTGTTTGGCTCGCTCAGGATCAATAATTTTAACACGGCCTTTAACCTCTCTTAACTTCTTGGAATTCAATAAGTTAAAATAGAAATGATGTATACCTTCTTCTTTTTTTAATGCCTTAGGAACAGCTTCCACTACTTTTTTAGCTACCTTAACATTCTCATTCGAAGTCGGTTCCTCCTGATTGGATATTACCTCTGAAATCTGGGCATCAGCATTTTGCGTACTGACACGACCCTCAATAGCTGCAATGTTCCCGCTATCTTGGGTATTAGGTTCATTGGTATTGGTCGATTTACCATTTACTCCACTATTGGTGATTGCTCCTAATTGCCCTTCATATACCCAGGCATCCTTAAATTCCGGATGTAAACTTCTGATCTTAAAAAGTTCTCTATCAGCTTC